>Ga0157378_10000002_pt1 | contig 222652 bp, 176 predicted proteins | sample M65metaG_FD_115309 | JGI IMG/M metagenome (GOLD analysis project Ga0157378, IMG submission 115309) | Miscanthus rhizosphere microbial communities from Kellogg Biological Station, Michigan, USA - M6-5 metaG | ecosystem: Host-associated > Plants > Roots > Rhizosphere > Soil | place: USA...
ACAAAAATGCCGCCGCCGCGGTTGGCCGCGGAGTTGGTAGTGAAACTGGTCGTGGCTACGGTGGTCGCAAGTGACTCAACGATGATGCCGCCGCCATTCGCGGTAACCAAGGCCTGATTATTTGAAAAAGTAGATGTCCCGATCGACGCAGATCCGGAACCGATGCCGCCGGGTGCGGCAAACGCAAAGATCAATAAGTCCGCACCGCCACCGCCAAGGCCGGAGGCGGTATTGCGGCTGAAAGTTGACCCCGTAACCGTCAACGTCCCGGTCCCGCCCGTGTGTTGTGGTGAGGACGGCGTATACGTGACACCGCCGCCACTGCCCGCTTGTGTGTTTCCAGTGTTGGTGCTGGTCCGATCGGTATAAATATTTGGGACGTTGGTACCGCCGAGGGTTGAATTTGTAATGATCAGGTTACCGCCAGTGATCTGGATACCACCGCCGCCGAGGTTAGCGCTTCCACTTACTGTTTCCTGGTTATTCGCCAGGACCACATTGGTCAGAGTTAACGAATTATTCAGCTCGCCGCCGATGATGCCAGCGCCGCCTAAGGCCGCGCCTCCGCCGGCCGCCGTACCTTCGCGACCGCCGACAAACGTTACGCCCGAGAAGTTGTAAATCAGGCCCGTCGTGAACGGTTCATTCATGCACATGACGCGGTCACCGTCACTGGCTGGGCCGGTTCCGGTCTGACGAATGATCGTGGTCGCGGAACCTGCGCCTGTGATCGATGAGGTTTGCTTGGCGCCCAGATCGCCGGCGGTATTTCCGTCACAACCTCCCTGGCTGGTGCCATTGATGGACAAGATGTAAGTGTTCGCCGGCAGATTGATCGTGGTGTTGTTGTTGGCGACATTATTGGCAAATTGGAAGGCCCCGCGGAGGCTGCAGTCATTTGCGGCTGCGGTACACGCGGAAGCCGCCGTCAATCCGGCGCCAGAAGGATCGTCGGTTCTATCAACCGTAATTGTCGTGTTCGGCGCGTTAGGAACAATTGTCTGACTTACCTCTCCGGTGCCAAGCATTACAACATCCTGCACGCCATTAATTTTCCTGGGTAATGTGATGACCGCTATCGGTTCACTCCTTACATCAAGAGACACCGTAGTGACGTCGTCTGCACTCGGCGCACCGGCGATCACAGACGCTTTGTCCGGCATCGGATCGTTCGGACCAATGGGGCGAAGAATCTCAACTTTGGAGTTTGCTCCTCCCATGACCATCACATCGTCCATTTCGCGATAAGAGAGGTTCGTCTTGAGGATCGGCTTAGCGGATGCAGAGTCAGCGCTCACCGCAAATCGGCTGGACGGAGTCCAATCGGCGGATTTCCCCGGTCGCCAGCTTGGAACCGACTCAATGTCTACGGCTTGCCGCACCGGAGCAAATTTCAAATTGCCTCTGGTGCGAGTTGCCTTCTCCTGTTCAGTAAACGGCCGGGTATCGAGCTTCTTCTGCTGAATGACTTGTACGGCGCCGTCATCAGTCAATGCCGCCATTTCACTGCGGCCATTTCTGTCCCAAGTGAATTCTCCGACGGCCAACCCACGCACATTCGACTTCAGATCGATTCGCTCGACGCGGCCGGTCTGTGCTACCGATTCTTTGCGTCCCCATCCGTGCACGACATCGATCTCGCTGCCGGCAGCCACGGCTATGTCCTGAAAAGGATCATCGTCCAAACCGCCAAACTCAATTCCACTCGCAGGCCCCGCCAAAGGGTATTGCACCAAAGGACTGGACAACCCTTCCGCGCCATCAAAGACCAGCAGAGCGTCTCCGCCCGGCGCGGTCACGCCAACCGCAACATCAGCAAAACCGTCGGCCGCGCGAAACTCTCCAGCAGCCAACGCGGTGACCGGTCCCGGCAAACTGATCTGCTCAGGTGGACCGAATCCGCCTTGGCCGTCGCCCGTCATCAAGTAGAGTCCGCCACCCTTTGCGGCAAACAAAATGTCTTTGACCAAACTGTGATTAAAGTTCCCTACGACGACGAAGTCGGCCGGAGCCTGCACCGGATAAACCTCAGCGTCGGGCAGCAATGACGGTGGGTCATACCCTTGTTGGACCCGCACAAACACGGAATCATCAGCGGGAGCGAACGCGTCCGGATTGCCGTGCTGAATCGTGATTACACCAGTGCCTCCATTCGCATAACCAGTGACTACATCCGGCGTGCCATTTCCGTCGAGGTCAGCTGATACCAACGACCGTGGTGTACCGTTGCCAGATTGCAACGCTTTCGCCGTATTGCTTTCGCCACGGAACGTGAGCGGCATTTGTCGGCCATCCAGGAAATTGAAGAAAGGCTTGCCTCGACCTGCCGCCCGCACGGTGACTACGTTGCGCGACTCGGCTTTGCGAGTAGCGAAGTTCCCAGAGAGCAATACGAAACCGCTCATCAATGTGACTACGACGCAAGTAATGCGGCGAAAAGCGGGTTGACTCAACGCTGAAAAGACGTGAGATACAACTCTTTCAGTTTGTGAAACAACGGTTTGCATCTGGGACTCCTTGTTTTGATGGTTTAGCCGAAATGACCGACGTTTTCTGTGGCATGCGGGGAACGCCCTGGTTGCGGAAGACAGATCGCTCAAGCCAAAAATGGAGCATGATGAAGGGCGTGGTCAGAGTATTATAACGACGATTATGCGTCAATTAGATTCTGATCCATGACGACATATTTGCGCCCATCGCTTCCATGGGGATTCCGAAACTAAGTTCATTCGGAACGATTTTTCTTAATTTGGTTCGCGGATTTATGTCCGTGACTGGCTAAGGATATCCGTTTGGGGCGGACAGGATAGCAGCCGCATCGCTAAAACTTCACGAGGCCGATCGGCGCGCCGTGGCAAAGCTCTGGGGAGAATAAACAATCACGGAATCATTTTTCGGTTCATCGGGGGCAGCACGCGATAATTTATCCGCCGCAATCTGGCGCTGTTGCGTCGGTAATCTCCCACGTCTGGTTCGCATCACAAGCGGCATTATAGTAAACGAAACAGCCGTTGTTGTCTTCGGCAATTACGCGAACACTGGTCGCATCGCATCCAACATTGCTGAGGGTTGCCGACCCGCCCGCCGGGATCGAACCATGCAACTGGTCCGGCCCCCAATTATTGGGATCGCCCACAGCAACGTAGACGTGGCGGATTTCTCGATTTGAGTGGTTTGTGATCGTCACGCTAATCGTGTTCGATGATCTCGCGGCAACTGCCAAACCGACGCCAACTAAGCAGACTGCGCCAGTCAGGATTACGATGAAGAGTCGTTTCATTCTTGTGTGAGATGCTTTCATTTCGGCCTCTCCTTTAGCCGTGTAACATTTCCGTTAGTACCTCAAATTCCGTTATGGACAATTGCCGTTCACGGTGTTGAGCGGACCGCTGTCAACGGCCGCACCACCGTTTTCATTAAGCGGCACGGTCACATGCGCCGTGGCCGTTGCCGTATGACCAACCGAATCCGTGACGGAGAACGTGACGGTGTAAACGCGGCCGTCAAGGTTACCATCGCGCTCGCGACGCAGCTGCACAGACTTGCAATCGCCGGCAATGACAATGTCGTTGACCGTGTTGCCATCAGCACCAGCCGGGTTGTTGTCCAGCTCGTCGCTGGTCACGCTCACAATAACTACGCTGCTGGTCAGATTACCGTCGCAGCTTGAGTTCGCGCTCACGCCAAAGTCAGCCATGGTGAAATTCTGATATTGGTGATTTGGCGGCCACACAGAAATTAGACTGTTGGCCACAGTAATTGTGGGCGCCCCGTTGTTAACGTTGAGGTTCGCGCTCTGCGACGCACTGCCGCACGATCCCGTCGTGGTGACAGCAACGGTGTGTGTGCCCTGACTGAAGCCAGTTGTGTTCACACTGAGATTTGGACTGTCGCCGCCTGCCGGGTTCCCATCCACTGTCCACGCATAGTGGAAAGGTCCGGTCCCGCCTGCGGTCGTCGAGAAGTTGGCAGTTCCGCCTTCGCACACGCTCTGGTCAGCAGGATCCGTGGTTGTAGTCGTCGCTTGTACGGTCAACGTCGCACTCTGCGAAGCACTGCCGCACGTGCCGGTGGTTGTTACCGCCACCGTATGATTGCCGACGCTCAGCGAAGTCGTATTCACATTGAGGGTCGAACTGTCACCGCCTGAAGGCGTTCCGTCGACGGTCCATGCATAGTGGAAAGGTCCGGTCCCGCCTGCGGTCGTCGAGAAGTTCGCCGTAGCTCCCTGACAAACCGTCTGATCCGCAGGATCGGTTGTCGTCGTGCTCGCCTGCACAGTCAGCGTCGCACTTTGTGAAGCGCTGCCGCACGCACCGGTCGTCGTCACCGACACCGTGTGGTTGCCGGCGCTGAAGCCCGTCGTGTTGACGTTAATGCTCGGGGTGGTGCCCGCAGGGTTGGAATCCACCGTCCACGCATAAGTGAATGGACCCGTGCCGCCGGCAGTCGTCGAGAAGCTCGCCGTCGCGCCCTCACACACTGTCTGATCCGCCGGATCGGTTGTGGTTGTGGTTGCCTGCACCGTCAATGTCGCACTCTGCGAAGCGCTGCCGCACGCACCGGTCGTCGTCACCGACACCGTGTGGTTGCCGGCGCTGAAGCCCGTCGTGTTGACGTTTAGCGTCGCGCTGTCACCACCGGACGGAGAACCATCCACCGTCCACGCGTAGTGGAATGGACCCGTGCCGCCCGCAGTCGTCGAGAAGTTCGCGGTAGCACCCTCACAAACGGTCTGATCAGACGGATCGGTAGTCGTTGTCGGAGCGTTCACCGTGAGCGTGGCACTCTGCGTTGCACTGCCGCATGCGCCGGTCGTCGTTACGGAAACAGTATGAGCGCCAAAACTCATGCTAGTCGTGTTCACATTGATGCTCGAGTTGTCGCCGTCGAAAGGCGAACCATCCACCGTCCACGAATAGTGGAAAGGACCAGGCCCACCTGCGGTAGTCGAGAAGGTGGCTGTATCGCCCTGGCAAACTGCCTGATCGGCAGGATCGGATGTTGTATTCGATTCGACAGTTACTGAAGCAGTAACCGTCTGGCTGTCGGCCGTGACATCGATGTTGCCGGTACCGTTTGCAGTTCCGTTAAATGTGGCCGATGCGGCGCCATTCACGAAGTTGGCACTCGCGCCGGAGATATTTCCCACCGCCGGTGTCGCACTAATGAAGCTCGCCGGAAACGCCGGCAGCCCATTCAATTCGACCGTTAGATCAGCCCCGGTATTGCGCTTCTTGATATCGGCGCTAATCGTGGACGAACTGCCTGAACAAATTGAGTTGGGGCTTGCGCTCGCCTGCAACTGCAACCAAGTTAGCGGGGTGACCGGCCCGGCCGTATTGCGAAAGTCAGTTGTGCCCGGGCCCGAGTTTCTTCCCCACCAGTTATCGTTCGCTGTGATACTTGTGTTAACCGAAAAAACCGAGAGGCCGGTAGGAGCAGAGTTGCCGGCCAAACGCGAGAATGTAATGGCCGAAGTACCGCTGTTGTAAACCGCACCGCCCGAAACCGCCGCACTGTTACCACTCAGCGAACTCGTAGTGAGAGTCAGCGGCCCGCTCTCAACAACGATCGCGCCGCCCCTGCCTCCCGCGGCTGAATTTCCCGAAAAGGATGAAGTGCTCACACTGTAGGATCCGGTCGACAGGTTGAAGTCGAACAGGTCCAACGCACCGCCACCTGCAGCGGCCGAGTTCGCGGTGTTGCTCGAAAATGTTGAACCGCTTACTACCAATGTGCCGATCGCTGGTACTCGGATGAGTGGATCGCCAGCAGTATAACCAACCGCGCCGCCACTGGCGCTGGTTGAGTTTCCGGAGAAAGTGCACCCAGTAATTGTCAGGTTACCACCTTCATGCGAAACACCGCCGCCGCCAAACGTACCCGCGCCCGTCGCCGAATTCCCTGAAATCACACAATTCGTTAAGGTCAGAGAGTTACCAATCGAGCCGGAGATAATGCCACCGCCACCGACGCCGGTGCTTTCGGTTCCACCCGAAATCGTCACGCCGGAAATGCTGGTAATGAAGTTCGCATCCAAATTCGGATTAACTTCAACCACGCGATCCCCTGCCGTTGTCTGATGGATAATAGTCGTGGCCGCTCCGGCGCCGACGATCGAAGTGTTGTTGCCCTTGATGTCCAAGTCACCAATCAGGTCATTACCGCTAAAACCTTCTCCCGCGCCCGATATCGTGAGGTTATACGTCCCGGCCGGCACATTGATCGTGGTGCCGGGGTTCAGATTTGCAAACGTCACCGCGCCACGAAGACTGCAGTCGCTCGCGGCCGCAGTACACGCAGCGGCCCCAGCCGCGTCGTCGGTTCGGTCTACCGTAATCGCCGCGAACATCGGACTCATCATCGCTGCACTTGGCGCATATTGTTTTGCGCCACTCATCCTGGTTCGCACATTACGTTTCTCAGGAGGCGTCGGTGCTGCCGAGCTCGAACTGCGGTTGGGCACAAGCGCAACGCCGATCAGCGCCAACACAAAGGCCAACGCAATCGATCTGCGAACATTGATGCGGTATGTTTTGGAATGTGAGTTCGACATCTGGAGGCTCCTTGTTCCAGCTGAGAAAAGCGGCGAACCGATATTCAAGGGTTCTTCAATATGGCGCTGTCGCGACATCTGGCAGCAGCCAGCTCATTGTGGACGGCGCGGATTTTCTAAGTCGAAAGAGCGGTTGAGGCGCGCAAAGCCCCGACTCCGTGCGCGCCACCGCGTTATGGTCGCGCCGGGAAAACACCTTGTAGCGCGATGCAAAAATTCAGCGTCAGATAGGGCTGCATATTGTTGTGCGGCAGCCCACCGCCGGTTGGAGTCAGGGAAAAAGGATTCACCTTCCCAGTAGGCGGTCCCGCTATATAAAGAGCGGCCGCTCCACGACCAGCGCCTGACATGGCCCACACACAGTTCGTGGGCACGATTGAATCGCCAGAAACATTGGCTGCACGGCCAACACCATGCTGGTGGGCCGGCATTTCGGTGACCAACAAAGTTACCGATTCAGTACCACCCTGCTCGCCCAAATCATGTAGCGACAACCCAGACCCTTGTCCCGGATGCATCGGCGCGCTGCCCTGCAAATCCGGAAGCGCGAAGGTCGACTTGCCATCACCGCCATAGGTTGTTCCCAACAGCGAGAAGAGAGCGGTATTCTGGCTTATTGGCAGAAGCTGGCCATCGCAGAATGCCCAGCCTTTGGGCGCGAAGTTGAACGGAAAAATTCGGATCTCAGCAACAAAAGGATCAGCCATGATTTCTCTCCCTCTTCTAGTTTTGCGATGGGAAAATTCCCTGGAGCGCGATACAGAAATTGAGCACAAGGTAAGGTTGCATATTGGTATGCGCTTGGCTTCCGCCAGTGTTCGTGACCGCGCTTGGATGCATCACTGCATCTGCCGCGCTGGAGGAGTATTGCGCCTTGCCATTGTTCGCCCAGTAATTACTTGTGGGATCCCCGAGGGCCGCATTAATGACATTGCCACCAATACAAAGGTTGCTATTGAGCGTGTGCGGGTGGGTTGGCAGCTGCTGAATGTTCAAAGTGACGGCTGATGACCCAGCAGCTTCTCCCAGAGTGTGGCCGGACCCTTCATGGATCGGCGCGCGCCCTCTCAGATTGGGCAGGGCAAAGGTCGTTTGCCCATTGCCACCATAAGTCGTTCCCAACAACGAGAATAGCGCCTGGTTTTGATTAATTGGCAGCAATTGGCCGTTGCATAGCGCCCAGCCTTTAGGCGCAAAGTTGAAACTCATAATCTTGATTTCAGACAGGAATGGTTCGGACATAGTCTTTACTCCTTAACCAGCGTTTTGTTTCCTTTTTTCGGATACAGCGTTCGGCTGGCCGAATGCTCTAGGTTGGCGAAGGAAACACTCCAAACAGCGAAATGATAAAGTCGATGCACAGGTACGGCATGAAATTAGTGTGTGGCTGCGAACCGCCGGCGATATCGCTTGTCATATTCGGGTTTCCCATTGCGACAGTCGCGCCGGCACTGCTGTATTGACTCAGGTCCGTCTTCGAGGCAATCGCATTAACCGGATCCGGAGTAGCCGCCCCTGCGCCAGTGTTGCATCCCTGGGCGTGGGTATGAATCGGAATCTGCTGCGTAGTGAGCGTCACCTCTTCAACCCCCGCCGATTCGGCTAACTGATATGTAATGCCATCCCCTCCGGTGCCCATGTGCAAAGGTATGCGGCCCCTCAGATCGGGCAGTGCAAAAGTACTCTGGCCATCGCCGCCATACGTCGTCCCAATTAATTGAAAAAGGACCTCGTTTTCGGAAATCGGCAGCAGTTGACCTTCGCAAAACATCCATCCATTTGGCGGAAAGTTGCCGGCAAACATTCTTATTTCACCTACATATGGTTCGGGCATTGGTAGCTCCTTTGTTCGTTAATCCGAACTAATCGATCCTCGAGCCGCAGCTTAGCCGTGCAGCCGGTTAATGTTTATTTCGTAGTACTGAGAGTTCTTCTTACGCAAGCCAATCGGCACCATGAGAAACGAAAAGGCACCCAGCTTCTCGTGTTCGATCGCATAGGTGTCCTGCCCCAGAGGCGTCTCGTCACTGCCACGGAGCACCAGGGCAAAGGCTTCCCTGTGATCGGGCGCTCTTCTCTTGGATCCCAGGTTGGCGACCTCGACTAATTCGAGTTCCACCTTGCGGGTACCATTTTTGATGACAAACTTCGTGTGCAACTGTGACGCGAAGGCAGCTCTATTCAGGCCGAGCATCCTCTCTGATGCCGACCACGCTGTGCGCCCAGCCACTTTCTCGCCAATGCCAAGCGTTATCCCGGCAGCAAGCGCACCAAACGCACCTTGTTTCAAGAACTTTCGGCGGGATGTCATGTGTGGCTCTCCTGTGATGATCTGAGCTGATTGTCTTGCGAGCGGGGCGCAGTCTAGTGCTTGAGAGTGAAAGATGCAAGCAAAAAATTTGCATTTGGCAATTAATTTTTCATTACTAGTTTTGAACCAGACTTCGGTGAGACAGAGTAATAATTTGCTAGACGCCCGGTTTTCTCAAAGTAACCACGAAAAAATCGCCGAGATTCGGGCCGTAATGAAACTTATTGCGGAGCGGCAGGAAACGAATCGGATCTAAACTGAGCGATGCAGCTAAATCGCCGAACTGATTCTCGAAATCAGCTTTTGAAAATAAGCCAAAGGGCAGAGTCCGGCCGCGTCTTTCGAAGATATAGTTAAGACAACAAATGTGTTCTTCACGTCCCACTAATACGGGGCATTCCTCATCAATGCCTAGAAATTCTGTCAATAATTCCAGCCGGCATTCAAAACCGATTTTGCGCGCGCACTGAGCAACGTGTCCGAAGTGAATCGAATACTCCGAATGATTGAGGTGAAACGATTCCGCTGGATAATGCGAAATCGCACCATACTCCGAAAGTACTAGCACTCCGCCGGGATTCAGATGGCTCCAGGCGCGCTCAAGAAATTCAAACACGCCGGAATTTACAAAAAAACGTTCCGGAGCGTCGGCGCAATCCAGCGAATACTTGTCGATATAGATCGCGCCGTCGCCGGTGAACTGCGCAGTGTTTTGGTTATTTGAATGGCGTTCGGCAACTGCTATCGAAAAATCGGCGATTACTTCATTTGAGACGATAAGATCGAAAGACCGGCCCCGCAGGCTCAACTTAGTAGCATCTTGGCTGACGTATCCGACGGCTGGTTGAATGCCAGTTAAGATCCGGCGCTGACTCTCGGCCAGTGCCGGCGACAAATCCATGATTTGATACGAAAGTGACTCAATCTTCGTCTGCGCTTGTTTGATGAACGAGCGCGCGAAGGTGCCTGTTCCGCCGCCCACTTCCAGGATTTCCACGTGTCCGCCGGCTTTCACCGCGTCAGAAACATTTTCGAAGACCGCGTCGCAAAAACTCGTTCCGTAGTCTTTTCCTGACAAGAGCTGCGTCGGAAATCTCAGGCCGTGATTGACGGTTGGTTCAATGATGTCGAATTCCCAGAGGGCGTCATCAATTCCCTCAAGGTGGAAGTCGCCAATTGATTTGTCGGGTTCGCGCACCGCCCATCGAGCCGCATGATACAGATTTCTTGGAATAAGGTTCGCCGGATAAAAAGGATCTGCGAACCCTTCGATGGTGGGTGCAAATTTAATCAATTGACGCGCCGGTTTTGTGAGAAACTCAATCGCGTCAACAAACTCACGATTGTCCAAAGGTGACTCGCTATCGCGCCGGACCGTTGAATGAATTTCGCGCAGAGTCTTTGTGCCGTCCGCAGCGAGCAAGACCTTTGTGACCAACTCAGGAAAAGTTTCTTCGATGACCTCCGGTAGCTTTCCCGTCTCTGGCGAATAGACTAGCTCGGTCATCGAGATACTCACGACAAATACCTTGCCGGTTCCGTCCTTGTAACTGATCGCAGGATTCTGAATCGGCCGGTTGACGTAGTGGTTTACAAACGACGCCCAAGGGTCATCTGCTGGTGGAATCAATAACTCCCATTCGATTAGCTTCAAAACTTGGTACCCAGGTTCACCAAGCTTGTTAAGTTCGTCGGGATCAAGGGAAAGTGGGGTGCCAATCTTCGCCGCTTGTAACAGCGCGCCTACTGGCGGAAGGGGTTCGAGCAAGTGGCCGGTTAATCGGTGAAAGACCGCATACTGAGGGGCCGCCTCAAACAAACGGCTTTCGACGAAAGCGGCAAACGGGCTGAGTTTATAACTGGGCATGAATCGGAGGACACAAATATATCACCCCAGCCCGGCAGTGGTACTGGGGCAATCCCTTCGTGTAATCTCGACACCTCGATGGCGAACTCATACGAACTACCAGATGGTCAGACGGTGCAATTACGGCCAGTCACTCCTGAAGACGATCCCTTTCTGCTATCTCTCTATGCCGGTACGCGCGCCGCAGAACTTGCGCAGGTTGAGTGGCAACCGGGCCAGCAAGAAGCTTTCGTTCAATGGCAGTTTGAGATGCAGCGCCGCGAATACAACGTCCGATTCCCTGACGCCGAGTACGACCTGATCGAAGTATCCGGCCAACCGGCCGGCCGCATCTGGATCGGTCGCACCGCTGAGGAAATTCGTCTGCTCGACATCGCCCTGTTGCCCGAATTCCAAAATCGCGGGATTGGTACGCATCTGATCGATTGGCTGATCGATGAAGCGAAAACTACGGGCAAGCGCCTACGCCACATGGTATTCGTCCTCAACAACAACGCGCATCGGTTCTATGAGCGATTTGGGTTTGTCGAGATTGAAGACATGGGTGGATACAAGCACATGGAATGGAAGCGAAGTAATGAGTCATAACTCTGTGCCCACCGCTCGACTCTGACTAATTGCCGGTTGCAGTTTTTCGACCGTACCAACGTCAAGGCATTCTTGCCATAAGTCTAAAGCCGGTAATTAATGGCGGTTGGTGTTGTAAGGGTCCGTCACGCTGAGAGGTCGAGCCGGGTGATCACTTGTAATAATTGAATATGGCCTCGTAACGAAACGCATTTGCGTCTCCTCTTATCGGTACTAGAAACATCTCCATTTCACCCATGGTTTCGTGCCGCAGCGGAACACTCTGTTGTGGGATAAGCAAATCCGGCGGGCCCTCAAAAAAAAGCGAAAAACGCTCCATGTTTTTGTCGCCGATCTGGTCGAGGGTGTAGGGTTTGACCTCAGCGAGCGTGAGATTGATTTTCTGTTCACCGAAGTCGGCGCAAAACTGCGTGCCGACGTGTTTCGAGAACTCTTCCTCAGTTAGAATGGCCATCGTTGTCTCGCTTTTTAATTTCGATTGGTTCAGCGAATTCCGAAAATGGTAGATCGAGCAGCGCCCGCATCCTCTCACAATCTCGGGGAATCAGCCAATCGCATTTCTCGTTTTTCAAATTTGCGGTCCGCCGGAACCGCGCTTGCCGAAAAGCTGCGCGATCTGGATCTGAGCAACGTACTGGTGCTCGCGATTGCGCGTGGCGGGGTGCCTGCGGGCCATGAAGTCGCGACGCAGCTTGGACTTTTGTGGGATCTAATTCTTATCAAGCGCCTGTTTGCGCCAAATGGTCCCGACGATGTTCTTTGTGCGGTTAGCATAGCCGGCACAACAGTGATCGATGAAAAAATCGATATTCCGGTAAATCCCTCTACGCCTCGTGAATTCTATTTGGCTCAAGCGCTGAATGAGTTCGAACAAGCAGAAAAAGTGTGTCGCGGAGATCGATCCCCAATCGATGTTACCGAAAAAAAGATCATTCTCGTCGATTGCGGCATGCACACCGGTTCAACGATGAAGGCCGCAGTTCGCGCTCTTCGCCGCCTCAACCCTGCGCGCATAACCGCAGCGGTTCCTGTCGTTTCACCAGAGTCTTGTGCGTTGATTGAGCCGTTGGTGGATGAACTTGTTTGCCTCGCTCGGCCGGACCCGTTTGTCCACACGGGAATGTGGTACGAAGATCTTCAACGGCCTGCGGATGAGCAAATACCGGGTCTACTTGGCGGAATTAAAAAAGCCGAGGTTTAGCAAGGGCGCAGCCGGATTAACTTTCGATGGTGATCGCTCCGGGCAAGAATGCGAACTCGCCTTTCGCCGTTTGCAAGCGGATCGTGTAATCGCCGAACTGAATGTTCGGGGCCACGGTGATGTCGAAGCCGATCGCCGGAAAAGGTGTTTCGAATTTCGCTTCGCGCAGCGAGCCGGGAACAACGCTGATTAGCGGTGAACTGATCGAGATGCCATCCGGCGCAACTTCGTCGACTCCTTCCCCGGCGACATAAATCGTCACGGTCTCACCTGGTCTCAGGGGTAACGGTGCGGTTGATAGTTCGCCGTTCATGCCGATCAGTTGCAAGGTCAAAGCCGGCGTACGCGGAAAGACAAAGAAACTCAACTTAAGATCTGAGTTCGCGCTGATGTTCACCGATTGCGACGGCGATTTGTTCGAAACGATGAAACTGCGAAACAGAGGCGTGGTCTCGGCCGGTAATTGTGGGCCGTTCGCAATTTCATCGGCCGCCACCGCGCCATCGAGCGGTTGCGCAAACACGCGATAGACGCCGGCGCTGAGCCCGTCCATTCGGTAAGCTCCCGCAGTCGAGCTGATGCTGCTGCCGACAATGCCACCGGTAGAAACATCCTCGGCAAACATTTGCGCGCCGAAAATAGATCGCGCGCGTCCTGAAGTGTTTGTTGTCAGCCGACCCGAGATGGAAGCATAGCTCGACTGTTCGCTGTACAACGCCCGAACGGCCGTAACATCGGTGGCAGACAAACTCCGCTGCGTGAAAGCCGGCAATCCGTACAGACCGTTCTTCGCTTGGCGCGGCTGCATCGTCGCACCAATCACACCCGAGTGCGGCAGACCGAGCAAGTGTCCAAGCTCATGCGCGAATGTAGATTCCAAGTCATAAGTTCCAAACGTGCCGTCGTCGGAAAACTCCGCCGCAGGATTCAGCGCAATGTCGGCTTCAATGATCGCGCCGCCTGAATCAAAGAATGCACGCGTGCGCGCAGGCACGTCCGAGTTCTCAAACTCAGCCACGTTCGCGGCAGAAACCGTGATCAAGTTGACGCCGTCACCATCATTCGCAGGACTAATTTTTTCGTTCGATGTATTAGTCGCAAGAAATTGAATACCCGCGGCTTCTGACCAGCTTTGCAATGCTCGTTGTACGGCCGCGCGAACATCGCTTCCCTTCGCAACGTTGGGTGGTGGTGAATCGAGCGAAGTGGAGAGCGAGACGATGATGGGATTGCGCAGCCAGCGGTGAATTCCGAAACTTGCAGGCTCGATGGCCGTCGCCGCGAACGCAGTCGGTAACATCGGCGCGATGAGCGTGATCGAGATAACTGCAGAAGCGGCTAATTTGCGGAGCATCTGAATTCCCGGGAAAGAGGAATGATCGACCGCCGGAAGGCGGTGGGCATTGTAACATGATGAAGCCACGCACCGGTGCAGAAAATCTGCCGGCGGTGATATCGTCTGGGCCGACGGGCTAGCACGGGCAAAATCTGACTGAATCAATGCGAATCGGACTCGACGGGCAACCGCTCGTAAAACCAAAAACAGGAGTCGGCCATTACACTTTTGAATTGGTGCGCGCACTGGCGGCTCTCAGGCCTGAGGATTCGTTTGAGCTGGTGGCCCCCGATATACTTCCGGCGAGCGTCATTCGCGACACTGAGACGATTCCGAATCTTCGCGTGGTCAGTGTCAAGGCTAATGTGCTGACGCGGCGTTGGTCCTCAATTGGCTTACCACGATACATCCGGCGGGCGGGATTGGATCTTTTTCACGGCACGAATTACCAGTTGCCTTTAATGAACGCGAAGCGAAACGTCCTGACCGTTCATGATCTTTCGTTCTTCGCTTATCCGGAAACCCACGATGCACGATTCGCACGACGTGCGCGAAGACGCCTGCCAATCATGTTAAGGGCAGCATCACGCATCATCACACCGACTAAAGCTATCAAGGACGAATTAACCGCACGGTTTGACTTGGATCCTCTTCGCATTACCGTCACACCCGAGGCGCCGCGAGAAAGTTTTTTCCCGATGAACCGCGAAGACACCGCGGATGTGCGTCAACGAATCGGAATTGAGAGTGACTTCATTCTGTTTGTCGGCACGATCGAGCCGCGCAAGAACCTGCAAACACTGGTGCGCGCGTTTGAGCGCATCTCGCGCAAAACCGATCATCGGCCACAGCTTGTCATCGCGGGCGGTGAAGGCTGGCTGACTGAAGATTTTGATCGCCTCGTGCGTGGATCGGGTTTGCAAGAACGAATCCGGCTGACTGGATATCTAACCGATGAAGAACTGCGCGCCCTCTACTCCTCGTGCAAAGTCTTTGTCTACCCGTCACTCTACGAAGGTTTTGGTTTGCCACCACTCGAAGCAATGGCATGCGGCGCGCCAGTCATCGCCAGCCGCATTCCGGCACATGAAGAAACCCTGAAAGACAATGCGCGGCTCGTAGAGCCGATGGACGAATCAGCGCTTGCGCAAGCAATGGTTGATCTTCTGGCAGAGCAAACAGCGCGCGAGTCCTTGGGAAAAGCGGGACTCGCACACGTCACAAATTTTTCCTGGCGGAAAACGGCGGCAATGACATGGGAAGTTTATGAAGCCCTCTTTGCCAATAGTCTTGATTCAGAACTCGCTTCAGCGAGGTGATTAAGACGTCAGAAGAATCGTGACAGCCGTCTCAACGGCTTATCAGAAACGTTGAAACAGTTCGCAGAATACTACGACGGGGGTTAATGCCTCGCTCAAGCGAGGTGTGAATGAGAAAATCAGGTCTTCGGTTGACTTGTATTGCGGCCGCAATTAAAGTCTCTTCGCAACGCTCTTCTGCCAGCCTCGCGCCGATAGCCGGATGCTTGGTGTAGTGAGCCGCCAAGAATTCCTGAACAATCCCATCGTAATTTCACTTGAAGTCATCATTCAAACGCAGTTTCAAGACGTGGCACTGGATAACTGTATGTGTTTTGGCGGTTAGTTTTGTCGGATTCATTTCCAGCTTACGCAGTTCAGCACAATCCGGCACAACCTATGCGATTACCGACCTCGGGCCGGTCGGCAACCTCAGCAATCCGAGTTACGGAATAAACAACGCCGGCGATATTGTCGGTACTTTTCTGCCGGCGGGTTCAAGTCTGAACCACCCGTTTCTCCGCAAACATGGGACTTCGGCAAATATCGACATCACACCTGGAGCAAATGCGACGGGTAACGCATACGCCGTCAACTTATCGGGTTCGGTCGTGGGATATTCTGATTCCGGTGTCCAGCGAGCATTTATTTGGACCGACGCAAACAATAACGGCATTTCCGATGGGACTGAATTGGCGTATATGTCGCCTTCCAATGTTGCGGCAGTCTCTTTTGGTGTCAACGACGCCGCGCATGCCGTCGGTGTTATTGACGACGGGTCAGGCACGGGAGGCAATGCCTTTGAATGGGATGCGGTATCAGGCGTCGTCATTTTAGTTGGGAACGGCTCGATAACTCCATTCTTTGCAAATGCGATAAACAATGCAGGCAACATCGTTGGTTCATCTACACAAGGACATGCTTTTGCGCGCATGACCGGTAACTATATCGATCTTGGCACACTGGGTCCTTCGCCTGCACAAAGCACCGCCCAGGCTATCTCGGAAGATAATCATGTCGTCGGCTATGGAGGGACCGCCACGAATCCGCCTTCCGCAGCCAATCCAAGCCACGGATTTCTTTGGTTCGACACGAACGGCAACGGTATTTCCGATGCGGGAGAGATGAAAGATCTTGGCACAGTCCCGGGCGGTGATTACTCGGTGCTCGGTTCGCACCCGGAAAGCGCGGCTTACGATATAAATGCTAACAGGCAAATCGTCGGCCGGGCAACTGTGAGCTCAAACATCAACCACGCAGTTATCTGGCATGACGACAATTGCGACGGTCAGTACGATTCAACAGAAATCAAAGACTTAAATACCCTTGTATCGCCGGCCGACCCCAATTGGGTTCTGCAATACGCGCAATCAATAAACGACAGCGGACTCATCGTCGGATACGGCACTTTGTCGGGTGTACCACACGCTTTTCTCTTGACGCCGAGTAGCGCACCGGCACCCGCGTGTGCGACTCCAACTCCATCACCAAGCCCAACACCGACACCCGCAACGACTACACTGATAAGTGTTCAAGGGAATGGGACGTATGGCGGCACCGCCACATTGTCGGCAATTCTCTTCTCAAATGACCAGCCGGTGACAGGAAAGGTGATTAGCTTCACGCTGAACGGCACGGCTGTGTGCGGAGGCACCGGTGTAACGTGTCCGACAACGAATGCATCCGGCATCGCCACGCTTTCCGGCGTCAGCCTCGCTGGCATCAATGCCGGTAACTATCCGGGCGCCGTGGGCGCCAGTTTTGCGGGCGATTCAAGTTACGGCAGTGCAAGTCAGAACGGCTTATTAACTGTCACGCCGCTTCTTTTGCTCGAGAGCGGAACCAACAACGCCGCCGCGGTCGATTCAGTCACATTTGTGCGCGGGCCATTCAGCGTAACCGACAACTTTAATTTCAGCGGCGATCACGTAACCCGAATTATTATCTTCACATCGCCGTTAGCGAATCCGGAGCCAACGCTCACGGTCTCAGCTTCAGGTCACCTATTGCCGATCGAAAGTGTCGGTTCGGTAACGGGTGTGACTGGGTTGAATGCCTCTTACATCGTGGTCAAGCTTGATCCGATTCTGACCGGAACGGGGTCAATCAATTACGACCTAACCGTCAGTCTGCGCGGTGTGACGAGCAATACAGCAACACTAACAATTATCCCGTAATCTGGGTAAAATACTGGCACAAACCTCGCATTTGCCTGCGCGGGTCCCCTGAATATGCGTGTATTTCTCAAACCAGCCCTCATAACCGCAGCGGCAGTGTTGCTTTCGCTGTGTTTTGCCGTCACCTCGCGCAGCCAATCAATGCCGGGCTATCAGGCTGCCGACAAACCGAAGGATCAAACTCCCGCTTCAGTTAAGGCCGCACGCGGAGAGGCTCCGCTTAGCAGACTCTATGGCCACCTGAAAGCTGATGCGGCAAAAGCCAAACGGCTCGCTCCGTTGAAAAATGCAGAGCTGCTAAAAGAATCGAAGGACGAAAAGCTTCATCGGATCGGCATCGTGCGCGATCTGCCTAGCGCGTTGAATCCACTTATCGACAGCGCAGCCTATGTAGTGAAGGAAGGCGAGGTGCGGATCTCGACAGTTATCTCAGCAGACGCGCGCAAAATGCGCATTCAGTTCAGCGATTTCTCCTTGCCCGCGGGTGCGCGAGTGTTTGTCTACTCAGCCAGCGATCAAAACGTGTACTTCGGTCCATACGAAGGACGTGGCCCTTGGAATGATGGGACGTTCTGGACACCCTCGATGCCCGGCGATCAAATCGTGATTGAGTACACCGCTCCGGCTGGAAGCAATGCGACTGCGCCCTTCACAGTTTCAAAAATCGCGCACATTTACAAAGACGCGATCGACACAGACGATCCTGCCGGGTCCTGTAATCTGGACGTCACGCCTGCCTGGGCCAATGTCGCGAAATCCGTTGCCATGCTCGAATTCATAACGGGACCATTCGTGGCGGACTGCACCGGCACGTTGTTAAACGACAGTAATCCGAACCTGGATTTTTATTTGTTGACAGCGCATCACTGCATCAGCACTCAGGCTGAAGCGCAATCGACAACTGCTTATTGGAATTACGACTCGGGAGAAACGCCGCCGAGTGGCACAGCTTCGATTGGTTTCGATCTGACGGTGACCGGCGGCGACAGCGACTTCACGCTCCTGCATCGAGCCGGTGTGATTTCCGGATTGTTCTTTTCCGGCTGGGATGCGAGCCCGGTCGGCGCCGCAACTTCGATCACCGGCATACACCATCCGAACGGATCGCATAAACGAATCTCATTCGGCGCCACTAACGGAAATTGTTCACCATTCCTGCCCGGACCTTGTGCGGACTTTACCGGGGTCACTTGGAATCAGGGAATTACAGAATCCGGTTCGTCGGGATCGGGACTCTGGACTGGCACTCCTGATGCCGCGAAGCTCGTCGGAACTTTGACGGGCGGTGACTCGTCGTGCGCTACGCCAAACGAAAGCGATTATTACGGACGGTTCAGCGTCGCCTATCCAAGCATTGCTTCCTTTCTCGAAGGCACCAGCTGCGTCACGTCCCTCAGCCCGACCAGCCAGAACTTCAGCGGCGGCAGCGGCGCCGGCAGCTTCAACGTCAGCGCGCCCGGTGGGTGCAGTTGGACGGCCATTTCTGCGGCCCCGTCATGGGTCACCATTACTCCACCGGCGAACGGTAGCGGGAACGCTATGGTGAATTTCTCGATCGCTGCCAACAATGGCCCGCCGCGATCCGCAAGCATCGTCGTCAGCGGACAGGTCTTTTCTGTCACCCAAGACGGCGGCGGCCCGTGCGCAGCGACGCCAATCAGTTTCGGCCAGACTATCAACGGCACGCTAGCTACCAGCGACTGTCCGCTCGACGATGGATCGTTCTATGACGTTTATTCTTTTAGCGCCACTGCCGGCACCCAGGTTTCTGTGCTAATGCAGTCGTCATTCGATACCTTTCTCTTCCTGAACAATCCTGATGGCTCCAATCTTGCCGTGGACGATGACGGGGGTGGAGGAACAAACTCGCGAATTCCGGCGTCTCCAAGCAATCCAACGAATCCGAGCCCTTTCATTACGCTTCAGCAAGCTGGAACCTACACAATCTGGGCTAACTCGTTCAACCCAGGCGTAACCGGTGCGTACTCAATAACGCTTAACGGATCGGCGCCGGTGCCGCGCACACTCACTATCGCTTCGTTAAATCCAAACAGTGGAGTGAACATTACGGTCACACCGAACGACAATAACGGAGAGAATAACGGCACGACTCAATTCACGCGCACCTACAACCAGAACGGCACGGTTACGTTGACGGCGCCGGGCTCAGTTACAGGAGGAAACGTATTTCAGGAGTGGCGTCGAGACGGAAGTTCGTGGGCATCGACGGTGACGACTTCAGTTTCGATGAATGCCGACCACACAATGACGGCAGTCTATGGGCCACCGATCACGCATACGCTGACAGTAGTTTCGTTGAATCCGACCAGCGGAGTGTCAATCACCGTTTCGCCAAACGATAACAGCGGTTTCGGCAACGGGACGACTCAATTTACGCGTACTTACAATCACAATACGACCGTCACGTTGAACGCCATCGGAATCACCAGCGAAGGTAATCTTTTTAACCGTTGGTTGAAAAACGGATCGGTCTTTAATGGTTTGCAAACCGCAATCATTGACATGACGAGCGATATCACGATGACTGCGGAGTACTCCATTAAGCCGAAGATATATGGCGAGGATTCGAATCCGAGTGCTGCGGTGGCGCTCAACTCAGTGACGTTTTTGCGCGGACCGTTTCAGATTCTCGACCCATACAACTTCGCGACTGATGGTCACACGCGAATAGTTATTTTCACAAACGATTTAGGTTTGACGAATCCGCCGCTAAACGATGCTGCGACCTTGCGGGTCGAGATATCTGGACTCTCCGTGCCGATTGAAGCCTACGGCCCACTGACCGGGACACCCGGTCTCACCGGCTCGTACATTGTAGTAAAACTTCCCGACGGACTGTCGACAGGTTCGAAGCAACTTGTCGTTTGGCTATTCGGTAATAATAGTGATCCAAAGACGCTTACCATAATGCCTTAGTCCCCGTATTCCGACACGGCGCTCCAGAATCATGTCACTGAATCGCGATCGTCGGCGCGTTTGTGCTGTTCACGCCGCGCAGCGTTACCGATAGGTTGTAAGTTCCCGCAGGCAATCCATCCAGCCGCACAACAATGTAGGATGTGCCGCCCAGACTTCCGTTCGGTCCTGCGCCCTCAACCACTAACGGAATCCCACTGGCCTTGACTTGAAGCACTGACAGATCGTCGGTCGGATTCAGACCCAGATCACTCGTCAAAAATATTATGCGTGTGCGAGTGTCGCCCGTCGTGCTGAGGTTGTACGGATCGACATTCGCAAATGGGCCGCGTGTATGCGTGACGGAATCGACCGCCGCCGCGTTATTTGTTCCCTGCTCAGTCAGAATCGTGGGCGCGATTGGGCCAGTCCAACCAATGTCTCTGAGCAGCGAGAATGTGAGATCCTGCGGTGGGGTCACCACGTGAAACAGATCACCCGAGATATCCGGCTCCATGACTTGGTTCGGTGTTAGTGACACATCCCAATGCGAGACAGAAGAGCCCTGGTCGACCGGGTTCGGCGCATACATCAAGGGCCGTGCGGAAGAGTCCACGCCGGCGATGGCAGATGGATCGGCAAACAAAGTCGCGTTCACGTTATTAGCTAACTGCGCTTTGATCGAGTTGCCGCTCGCCTGCGTGATCGAAACCGTGGGAATTGTGATCGTGCTGTCTGAGCCAGTCATGCCAGGCGGCGTAGAGCTCGAAACGTTATCTACGATGATCACGCCTATGGCGCCGGCGTTCTGCGCGTTCTTTGTTTTAGTGACGAAAGTGCAATTGCCGCGATCGACTAATGCAATCTTGCCTGTCAGCGAACTGCCAAAGGCAGAGCAGCCATCAACTGGACTCGATTGCGCCACGTTTCCTGTAACTCCCGCTGCCGACAGCGCGGGTCCAAAATCCGCCGTTCCCACCTGGTAATTCCCGGCAATCGCAGCCGGACTATTCACCCGCAAACGCGGCGTACCGGTTAAGACCCCCGGCACATCTGCTAAAACGCGCGGACCGCTCCAAACCAGATGACCCGTGTCGATTGCAGAAGCAACGCGCTCGCTGTCGCTGGTCATCTGCGCCCAAGTCTTACCGGTAGCGTTATCGAAGAGATAGCGATCAAAAATCGAGGGAAAGAACCCGCCTGCCTGGCTGCCGGCTTGCTGACCAGTGGTGGTGCTGGTGAATGTTTGAAAGCCGAGGCCGTGCGCAAATTCGTGCAGTAGCACAGTCACCAGATCGACCCCGGTACTGCCGTGATTGTTGTCGAGTCCATAGTACCAGTGAAGATCTTCCAAACAGCCCGGCGTGCCCAGATTCAAGTTAAAGGTCGCGTTCAGTTCGGCTGAACCGCCGTTCCGGTCTGTGCCCGAGATGGCATTGGCCAAGGCATTGCCGTACCAGAAGCCCGGCACCGCGCCGGAGAAATCGCGCCAGATGCTCCCCGCGTTCCCGGCTGCACCCAAGGTGCCGTCGTTCGCCGTACAGCTAAGCGGCCCCCAATTCGCGCGAATGACGATAGTCGGACCACTAGTGAGGGTTGCGCCCCAAATATTGGCAGCCGTTTGAAACGCAATCAACCGTTGCTGGCCAACGGTTGTGCCGTTGTTACCACCAATCGGCGCTGCCGCCGTGCTGTCGTTGAAGCCAACGCCGGCGGTGTCCGCGTTTTGAATCGTAATCGTCGCCTGGCCAAATGCGACCGGGAACGCGAACAGAGCTACAGCCGCAGCGAGAACGAGCTTCACAATTTTAGGCACCGGCTGTCTCACTGTAAGGTCTGAATTCGCTTTCGGGCTGTCGGCGCCGTTTCAATCAGCTTCGGATCAATACCGAAGAACTTCGCCGCCGCGCGCGGATTGTCGACACAGCCCTGCTCGATGGTTCCGTCCGTATTTACTTTGACGACTGCCACATTTTGAAATCGGCCCTGAAGATCCATTGAGACCGATCCATCAGCGTGATGAACCTGCACCAGACCGTCAGTCGAGTTGTCTAGCATTGGCGCTAATCCATTTGCCAACTGCTGCGCTTCTTGCGGCGTGAGCGGCTTGATGTCACCCGTCTGCGTGTCAACCTGAATGTCCTGGCCACCCACACGCCGCGTTACGTAAGTGCGATTGCGCATCGCGGTCGCGGTCGATTGAATCGCCGTCGGGTGACTTTCAACGGATCTCGATGACGCATGCTGACGAGAGATTACGGTGACGGCCGCGATCGCAACGACTGCGACTGCCGTCAGTATCAGAACGTACCGGCGTCTCGCACCACAGCCTAAAAATCTTTTCATGATGTTCTCCGACTGTTGTCTTGGCTAAGTCCGGGCACGAACTGAACACATTGTTTGCTCGCGCGATGTTCAGTTGAGCATGCTCGGCCAGTGTGAGGAACGAGCAAGGACGGGGTCTCTCCAGAATATCAAACCGCTTCACCATCTCACCATCACAAATTTCCCGTTTATGGGGGGACATTTCGGCGGCCGGGAGAGCAGCAAACTTAGTCGCACAAAGCCTTTGCGGAGTTGCCTTGGAGTTTGGAAAGCCAGGACTACGAACAAGAGCGAATTAGCGAATAAAAATGTGGCTGACAGCACAGGTTAAGGATTGTGCGAATTCTTATCACCTGGGGGTTACGCTCGGCCGCTCGCACGACGATGATGCCTGAATGGAACTGTGCGACGATCGTGTTTCTATTATCGAGTCGGAAACCCTCATTAACCCTTGACAAGTATTACCGACCCTGGTGCATCGTATATCGGCTTGGCTCCCCGTCCGACGATTTTCCGGGACTAAAAAAAGCATGAGACTACGCTCCAAAAACCTTCCTTCCCGCTGGTTGCTGTTTCTTACGTTGGTTCTTGCAGTCTTCGCCGCCGGTGTCCTGCTGCCGGCGCACGGCGTCTCAGGGCAAGCTGTGCGGCCACCAACTCAGGACATCGACCGGGTTCTGCGGCAACACGATCTCCTCCATCTAACGCCGAGAGACTTGCTCAAGAGCGCGCGCCAAACCGGCCGCGTCACACTTGCTACATCGCATGGCATATTTGCTCTTGATGTAGAGCCCTTTGACATGCGCCCGGAGAACTATCGGTCAGTCGCGGTCGGTGCCGACGGCATCTCGCGTGAATTACCACGCACGCCATCGCGATCGTTTCGCGGCAAAGTTGCGGGCAAGTCGGATACTTATGTGCGTCTGGTGCTGGACGAGAACGTATTCGAGGGCATCATCATCACCAGGGATGAAACTTTCTTCGTTGAGCCGCTTCGCAATTTCAATCCTGCCGCTACAAGTACTGACTTCGTGTTCTATGCAGAGTCAAATGTAATCCAGCAAGACCTCGGCGAATGCGGTACCACGTTGGCACAAGATGTGACTGGTCGCATCGCGACCAATCAATCAGCGACTACATCTACGCAGGCTCCTTCGTCGGAGACGGTCTTAGGGCCGAAAGCTGAAGCCGAAGTCGCTACGGAAGCAGACTTTGAATTCACCTCTGCGCACGCGTCCGAAACGGCCACAAACGACGACATCACGAGCGTGATGACTCTAGTCGATGGCATCTACGACGCGCAATTAGGGATTAAGCTCAAGATCGTTTTTCAACGCGCGTGGAGCGCAAATAACGACCCTTACACACTTACTGCTGCTGATACCGCACTCGAGGAATTCAAGGACAAATACGACGGCAGCTTCGCTCCCGGGACCCCGCCGGTACGCGATCTCACACATATGTTTACGGGAAAAGACCTTGACGGAGGTACGATCGGAATCGCATATATTGGGACAATTTGTGACGCACCCGACGCAGCATACGGCATTTCGCAAAGCGGCTTTAGCGGCCAACAGTCACTTAGAGCGGAATTGACCGCGCACGAAATTGGACACAACTTTGGCGCATCTCATCCGGACCAGGAAACACCAGTACCGGCAGGTTGCAACCCGTCAATAATGAATTCGTTTATCCAAACAGGCACAGGTGCTGATCAGTTCTGCCAGTTTTCGCGCGATCAAATAACGAATCACGTCGTCGGAAGCGGCGGCGTATGCCTGACGCGGTTGACACCGCCGGGCTGTTCTTATTCGCTAAGCGGAACGTCGCTCAGTTTTGGTGCGGCTGGCGGAACTAGCGCCATCAATGTTACAGCAACGGCGGGATGTGGTTGGGCCGTCGCCGAAGGCGCTAGCTGGCTGGACGTGACGCCGGCAAGCGGGAGCGGACCGGGCGCGGCAAACTTCACGGCGGCAACCAACACAGGTGGACCCCGACGCGTGATCGCAGATATCGGTGGTCAGAAACTCACCGTACTGCAATCCGCCTCCGCTAGTTGTGGCTTGACGGCAATTGCCCCAGGGCCGACGGTGACAGGCAATCTGGCGACGACTGATTGTTTCGCAGGGCAACCTGATCGCGAAAACGCTTATGTCGATCTTTACAGCTTCGACGGAATGGCTGGTCAACAGATTAGGATTGAAATGTCCGATGATCCTGCCGTCCCGCCAACGCTCGACACCTACCTCTATTTGTTTGCGCCCGATGGATCGCTTATTGCTGAAAATGACGACATCGTTTTGGGAACCATTACAAACTCACGAATACCGGTAGCTGCCGGCTCCTTCTTCACCTTGCCGCAAACAGGCAGTTACACAATCGTCGCAACTTCGTTCAGTAACAACGACACTGGCCAATACACGTTGACCCTGACCACCGTGCCTTTATTGCTTGCTGAACAAGGCAACGGGAGCGTCGTCGCCGCCCTTAACTCCGTAACATTCGTACGTAACCAGGATGATGCGCACACGGCGTTTCGCATTTTTGATCCCTATAACTTCAGCAGTGATCAAATTACCCGTCTGATTCTGTTCACATCGGATCTTGGACTGCCTTCCCAACAGAATCCTGATCCCGCAGTGTTGTCAGTAAGCGTCAGCGGACAGCAACTGGTGGTTGAAAACGTCGGACCGTTCTCTTTCCCCGGTTTGAACGGCTCGTATGTCATCGCGAAGTTGAAGCGACGCGATGGAAATCCGCTTGCGACCGGCACACTCTCGTTGACGGTCACTTGTCGAAGCCTGACCAGCAACGCGACGAATGTCACGATCTTGCCTTAGCCGCGAATCTCCGCAGATCAATTTGATTCCGCTTTCGCGCGGGTGATTCTGCTGTCGCCGAGGTCTTCGCCGCAGCGATGCAGACAGGAATACTAGAAAAGCATCTGGAGTAATCGATCGGGCCAGTATTTGGCAAACGAAGCTCTCATGGGGTTGGTAGCTGCGACAGGACTGCTGGGCGAAGTCGCGACGATGGTGATGTTTGGACTGTTCGTGCTGTTCACACCGCGCACGGTGATTCCCAGTGGGTACGAGCCCGGCGCCAAATCCGGCAGACGAAAGACTATCTGCGAGCCAGCCAAAACGGCATTAGGACCGGCACTTTCGACCGAGTATGACTGTCCGCCGATTTGGACCGAAACTATATCGATCGGCGGTTGGATCGTCTGCGCAAAACCGAGATCTGTACTGAAGAAAACGACTCGCCGTCTTTGATCGAAACTGAAGTTGTAGTTGTCGGTTAATGAAAACGGGCCACGCACAAGCGTTACAGAATCAACCGCCGCCAAATTGGTGGTGTTATCTTCGAGAATCAGTGAGGGTGCAGCGCAGTTGGTCTGCTGCCAGTTTAAGAGAATATTTCCGAGTGCCGCATTAAAACCATCAATCGCAATTCTGTAGGTGGTTCCCGCGGTCGCCGTGAAGGTGACCGTACTCTGCTGGTTTACGCCGTTGACAATGTCGTCGTTGTCTTTACTGAGAGTGAGACCGCCAACGGAATTGCCGGTGTATACGCCTAACAGAGTGTCAAAGTTGCTACCGATCGTGGTCATCGTTACGTCCACTGACGCGGGGGCTTGCCATTGATACCACACTGATTTTCCGCCTGCGTTGCCGGCGATATTAGGCTCACCCGGTTCTTTGGTGGCGAGCAGATTGGTCCCCGCAATGGTGCCGCCGCAACCACTGATCACCTGCGCGTTAACAAAATTGTCGTTGACCGGCGGAGTTGGTGTCGGAGTCGGTGAAGGTGTCACACCTCCACTCAGCAAGATTTCCCATACGCCGCGTCCATGTGTTCCGACGCGCAGAATACGATTGGCGTTCTGAATGGCCATATCGAAAACGGCGACGCGCGGCAAGCCTGTGCCATAAGGCGACCACGTTGCGCCGCCATCCGACGAGTTGAAAACGCCGATATCGGTGCCCGCGAACAAATTCGCTGAGTTCGCCGGATCGATTGCGAAAGCCGTGACCGGAACACTTGGAATGCCGTTGGCCGACGGTGTCCAATTGGCGGAAGCAGGCGAGGCGACCGCAGCCGTCAAGTTGGTAATCTTCCAAACAACCTGACCAGCAGGAGCGAAATACCCTAACCCGACATACACGACATCCTTATTATTGGGATCGAACATCACACGGCCGATAAATCGATTTGTCGTGCTCGCGGGGTTGGCTGGAAAGGATGCAGGCGTAATGTTGACTAACGTTGACGAGCCGGAAGTGGTGGCCCAAATCTCGCCATTTTGCATTCCAAGAATTCGATAATTGTCGTCCTGAGGCGAGATAGCAACGCTGCTAATCGGAAACACTCCGGAGATAGGCGCTTGGCTCACAACTGTGTTCGTGTTTCCGCGGTCGGTGGATCGGTAAAGTCTGTCAGTGCCAAGATAGACGGTGTTGGGACTGCCGGGACCCAGAGCCATGGGCGCGTAAAACAAAACATTGTCCGTGCAGTTGATGCCATTCGCGGGAGTACCAGCGGTGCACCCGACGTTAATCCACGGCCCACCGACTGTCGAAGCCCTTTGATATCGAATTTGGGTGCCGGTAGGTCCCCCGCTGAAGAAAAATGTGTGGTACATGGTGACGTTCGTTACGTCAGCGGCGCTCTGATCTATTAGCGCGTAACCGCCGTCTCCGCCGGCGGTGTTAGTCCACGAGCCTCCAGAAGTTTGTTGAAGTTCCGTACCGTTGTCTTGAGTGCCCCCGATGACGATGTTGCGATCAAACGGATGAACTGCTATGCCGACAAACTGTAGCGTGTTGAGTGGCGAGAGATTTAGATCAGCCCAGGATGTTCCTCCCGAACCCACAGGCACAGTACCTTTCCAAACACCACCGTCACTAGTGGTGAAGATTGTGTTTCCCGTCGAATCGAAGGCGAGCGCGTGCGAATCCGGATGCAACGTATTACCGTCGTCGCGGACAAACGTATTGCCGCCGTCAGTCGATTTCTTCATGGCGTCTGGACACGACGACGTATTGCTGCGCGCCTGTCCGCCAAGATAAATCAGATTTGGATTCGTAGGATGAACTGCGATAGCGACATCGTATCCGCACTGGCCGCCGCAATAACCGCCACCACCGGGAAGTTGGTCACCCCACGTTGCGCCTCCGTCAACTGATTTTCTCACCGCACCAGAGAAAGTAGTTGTGCAACCGGGAGTGTTGGCCGGAGTCTCACCGGTCGCTGCGTAGACGGTGACGGTCGAGCCGATTTTGTTGATAGCGAACTCGACCCTGATCCCTGTGGATAGCGACAGAGTCTGAGTAAATGTCGCGGCCGACAGTGCATTTGTCGTGCTGTAGATTCCACCATTCGTCCCGGTGCGGCCAATAACTGCCGCAATAATGTTGTCGGGATTACCGGGTTCCATCACCATATCGATAACACTCGCATTGCCGGTCGCTGGCAAGTCGATGCTGCTATCAGTCGTTACGGTTAGCTTGGTAAACGTAATCGAAGAGGCCGCGGCAGTGGCGTTAGTCGAACGGAAGACCCCTCGCAGAGCAAGTGGTGGTGTGGACGCGCTCAACGCGTTACCACGTCCGCCGACGCCGGTGGCAGTCGACACAAAGATAGTGGCCGGATCGTTAGGGTGCACCAAAATCTTACTGATCGATCGACCGGTGAAAGCGTTATATGACAATGCGCCGTTGCCGGAAGTAATCAGTGGGTTGATGGGGCCAATCAAACTGGGCGTTGCACCGTTCGCATTTTCAATTCGGTAGAGGCCCACGCCGAAGAACGAGTCGCCCGATTGACTGGGTTCGCCGGTGCCGACGTAGACAATTGAAGGATTTGAGGGCGCGATCGCAATTGCGCCAATCGCCAGAGAATCAGCGCTGTCAAATATGTTGACCCATGTCTGACCACCGTCGAGCGATCGCCAAACACCACCTTGCGCCGCGCCAAGATACAAAATGCTGGGATTAGTCGGATCGACGGCGATTGCCACCGTTCTACCCGACACCGGTACGCCAAAATTACCATTTGGCAAAGGGGCTGGCCCAAGCGGTATCCAACTCCCACCCGGTCCCAAGGGATTTATTTCAGTCACGGTTGTTGTGGACTGCGACCGCAGGACCTGCTCTTGTCGTTTCATCTGATCGATCGCGCGTTCACGCAATCGCGGATCAGGAAGACCTCTCTGTGGATCGATCCCGCGTCGCAGGCCGATATATTCGTCGCGTAAGCGCAAATAGTTCTCACCTTCGAACTCTTCTTCTGAAAAATTCGCCTGCCCAACAGTTTTGTCTTGATCCTGATCCTTATACCGTGCCGCAGACACCCAGCGCGAGAACACGGCGTTGCTACCGAAGATCAGAAACAACGACAACAAAGCGATAGCTGTGATTTTTCCTCGTGTCATTTCTGCGCGTTTACAAGTCCTGCGATGTTCGGTGGTCGGTCAGCACGATGCGACGACGCGCGCGCATGGAAAGTCAGGTGAGCTCATGCATTATAGTTCACAAGCTGGGTTTCAAGCATTAGATTCTCAGTCGTCTCGGTCAATGCGCGCTAACCGTTGTTTGAGACCGCGTGGGCTCAGTTTTCTAAACAATAATGCTATCGAGTCCGTGCTTGGCCGCTAAGAGACAGTATCTCGTTAGCGACGGACCGTAGTGGGTCGTTTGAATGGAAACTTCCAATCCACGGGCTCATCCTCTCTCCTGCCCGCCTAACGAGCTGATGAACCGCCGCGCGAGGACGGAATTCCAGCACTTCAGCGCTCAACTCCAGAAGAGCATCAACGTAAGTTTCCGGTGCGTGCCTCGGGTACAAGAGTCGCTTTCCTTCAGTCCCCATGCGTGCAAATCGTTCCGGATCGATCAGAAAGTGGTTGAGATGCTCCTGAATGTCGGCCACCTCCCGTTCCGGAGAGACGTGTGCGACAGCCGTCTCAGGAAGACGCGCAAACCAACCGGCGCGCGTGACAATCGAAGGCAATCCGTGCGACCAGATTCTAAGTTGGCTGCCAGAAGCTTCACCACTCGGATATCGCAAATTTATGACGAGGTCGGCCGAAGCCAGCGCTTCATCCAAAGCCGTTTCAGCAACGAATCCTTTGATGATTGCTTGTCGCTGCAAACCGTACTTCGCGATTGTCTCTTTGACCAAGTCGGGACGCCAAAGTTCGCCATAGATCTCGAGGCGAAACCTGTCTCTGTCCGGGAGAGTTCCCAACGCTTCCAGCAGCGCCGTCAGCCGCCGGTTTTGATGTATGAATCCAAAGACTATCAACCGATAAGGTGGTGCCAACGATCGCTTCCGACGCGCACCGTTCGCCAACGGAGGCAGCGCAAACGGCAAAGGCACATGCGCCACAATCCATCGATTAAATGTGTTCAGCCTCTCGTAAGCATCTTCGGTGTGGACGACTATCCCAAGCGAATTCTCGAGCGCGACCCGAAGGTTGTTGAGCGACTGATCAAGTGAAGAAGAAGGGGGAAACAAACCTGGACACCAGTTTTCAAAAAAATCATCAAGTCTGAGATCGTGAAGAATGGCTATGCCCGGCAGCAGACGCGAGACTTCCCAAATCGTACCGTGAAACAGATGGTTGTTTCCGAGGTTAAAAAAAGTGATGTCTGCCTGATTCAATTCAGGCCAGGGCATCTCCTTGAGGCGAAAAGTCCGAACTGGGGCATGACTTGCTAAATCGGCTGACCAGTCCGTCTGATCCGTCCACAGTGTCACTTCGGCCCGGCTACTCAGTGCGGGCAAAATCGTGCGAAAGAAATCGACGGCGATTCCCGAGCGTGCGGGTGGCAACGGACAAAACCAGTTAACCTTCATGCGGTCAACTCCTTGACGACCCGCGCCCACGATAAGCCCAGAGATTCATAAGCGTTGCGACCGGCTTCTCCCCAACGCTGCGCCTCCTCTCGATCGGTCCAAATCCTATCGAGCGCTTCCGCGACCGCCTCTTCATCGGGCGCGACGATAAGACCCGTGGACGCATTCTGGACAAACTCCAGTGGGCCGCCAGAGTCGGTGCACGTAATCACGGGTTTTGCGGCGAGCATCGCCTCCAAAGTCACGTAGCCGTAGTCTTCATCAATCGGTGGATAGATCACGCCAAGACAACGTGCGTATTGATCGACCAACTCATCGTCAGTTGCTTCTTCCAGCCATTCGACGCGATCTGAAATCCTGAGTTTCCGAGAGAGGCTCTTCATCTCATCGCCATATGCAGCACGGTCAGGGGTCCCGGCAAAGCGCACGCGTACTGGCTGGCGTGTTTTTTTCAGCGCGCGCAACACCAGCTCCTGTCGCTTAGGCACACAGATGCGACTAGGAAAGAAAAAGAAATCTTCGGCCGCTGCGGTGTAATACTTTTCTGCATTCGGCGGCGGATGATACAGCGGCTTTGCAGAAATTCCGCAATACTCTTTCAGCCGCCGCGCCACGTTCTGCGAATTCGCGAAGACCAACTTCGCTTCTGAGATCAAATTCCGATCTGCTTGCCGTATCGCATCGCGCGTCACCGCTCCGTCAGGATAATGAATCAAATCGCTTAATGACGGGTGATTCCAAAGCTCGTACGCCGTGCGATGTTGATGCAGAATCCAGAGAACCTTGTTCGGGTGCGGAATCAGATATGCGGGAAACCTCAGACCAATCACAAGATCAACCGCGGTGCCGGCCACTTCGGTAAGGTCAAACAACCGGCATGCCAACATGTGATCGAGCACGCGTTGCGGCGGGTACCATTTGAACGGGACCGCGACAATTTCCGCTTCGTGGCCGGCGGCGATCAAAGCCCTCTGCAAACCCTCGGCGTGCAGTTCTGCGCCGCCGCGAATGAACGGCACGTGGACCGTGGCGATAATCACCCTCATTCGTCGTATTTCCACCCCACGATCGCATAGTCCATCGGCCCATAAAACAATTCGTTGAGTCGCACACTGACTTCATCAGCGCCGGCAAATCGTCCTTCGGCGCACTCATGCAGGTTGATTACTTCGACTCGCGCGAAGCCGCGCGACTCAACGAGAAACTTCGCGAGCCGGCTCGGCAAAGGTTGTCGGTGCGTCGGATCGTGATAAAAATAATTACTCGCCACGAAAAGGTTGTCCGGATTAGGAGTTTCAAAAATTGCTACACCCCCAGGCTGAAGCGTACGCATGATCTCGTCGAGCAGACTCATTAGATCTTCGAACTGCAAATGTTCGATCAAATGAAAGGCAGTCACGGCGCGCAAACTACTCTCTGACTGTTCACGTAGATAAGCGAGGGCAGCAGATTCAACAACTGGCAGCGAGCTGTCGCGGCAGCTTTCAACCATCACGCTATTGTTATCAACGCCGATTGCTTTCACGTTGTGCTCATGGAGTAGACCGAGCCATTCGCCCCGCCCGCAACCGAGATCGACAACAGGGAGTTCTGCCTGCGGAAGCGATTGCACGTACGGCAAATAGAATTCGAACGACCGCCTGAGGTTCTCGCCGGCGCCGCGAAAGTGGTCTTCAAGTTCCGCATAGAGAGCATCGAAATTGCGGGCGCTTCCGGCGACGCTCTCCGGTAACTCCCTCACCACCAGAGGCGCGCGGCTGGAGCGTCCTTCAAGCAACGCTAACCGCGCTCGCTGGATACCGATTTCCTGTCGCAAGCGCTGACTGTCTGTTGATAACGTCGTGAATTCCTTCGCTACTTGCTCAGTCAGCCGACCAGTCTCACTGAGCTGCTCGCGAGCTTCATGAATTTCGCGCATTCGGTTGTTGATTTCGCCAAGAAGCTCTTCGATTTTCGATTCAGTTGCACGCGTGGTTTCCGAGACAGCGGACTCCAGCGCTCTTAATTCCTGTCGCGTCGCATCAGCGTTACGGTGCATTTCGTCGCGCACTTCTGCCTTCGTCACCGCGGCGCTTTCATTGATTGATTTCGCAAACTCACTCTTAAGGACTGCGAGTCGTTGTTGAGTCTGCGTATGGAGTTGATTCGCCGCGTCCGAAACTTCGCTCACTCTTGCGTTTAGCAGTGCCAGGCCACTGGAGAGCGCGACTGCAGCATCCTGGTTGCTCTGCTTCACATGACTGGCAATTTGTTGATTGCGTGTGTCTGCTATGACTGACGATTGCTCGAGCCGGCGAATGAGAATTGGAGCTCGCAGAAAATCGATCGCATATCGAAGCCACGAGCCAACTACGGGCAATCCCGTGACGCGACGTAGCCAGAGCGGCGCAGTAAGTCCATCGATCCGAACATTTTTCTGCTTTCCTTCTGCGGAAGAAAGCAGAGTGAGAATCACATGAAGCTTATCGAAATTCCCCTGACGAAGACTCTGTAGATAATACCGGGCGCCGGCTTCGTCGGGTTCACGTTTGAGAATCGCGCGATACGCTGCCTTGATGAATTCGGCATCGTTGAATCTCAAAAGTTGCCCGACATCGTAGCGGTCGTTACGGTTTACTTCGAAAGACCTATCAAGAGTTAGCGTCGTCGGCCGGTAATCGGCTGTCTGGTCAGTCCGGGGGGTTTCAGTGTGGATCGCCGCGTTATCGCCGGTTGCACCTTGCTCGATTGCGTTGCGCATTTGTACAACTAAATCGCTCGCGTCAATCTGCGGGTGGCTTACTTTTAGATTTGCTGATCGCACCGTCCGGAGCACTTGGAATTAGTCAGTTACAAGTTGTCACTCTACTACACTTATTTTCGCAACGCAGCAGCGCGGCACAAAAAGAAACGGCCAACCCGTTTGCAGGTTGGCCGTCCTTCAGCTGGATCGATACTCAATTAGAAGCGAGTGCGGTACTCGTTCGAAACGATGAACGATCGCACCATTTCCGCGTCGACAAAGTTGCCATAGAAAGTCAGCTTGTCCAGCCAGTGATCGTATCCATCCCGATCAGGATTGCGACGCAAGTATCCCAGATACTGAACAAAGACGAAAACCGGGTTGAACGTCTGATTGTAGTAGGCCTGTCCGTATCGTGTGTTGAATACAAAGAATCCGTTGCTGTCCGTGGTGGTGCCGTCGACGATCTTGTACAGCACGCAAGCACGGCCACTGGTGAATCCCGCGAATCCCGTACATGAGGAGCCGGGCGCACCTGCCTGGCTAATCAGATCTGACCGTTCTTGAGTCGTCAGCGCGACTCCGGTTGATTGCGCGAGCGCGTCAACATACTGAGTGTCATTCAAGCTGCCGTAAACATTCGCGAAAGCCGTACGCCCGACAAACGCGTTGGCAAAACTGATTCTGTTTGCGGTCATCTGGCTTGGAACCAGTGCGTTATTAACAACGATGCCCTGCGTCAACGTCCCCATGTCCGTGATGTATTGCGCATACAGCGGATTGCAGATCGCCGGATAGGTAACGTTGTTCACGACGATATTGCAGGCATCACGTCCTTGCCCCAAACTGCCCCAATTTATTCTGATCAAAAAGTTCGCTGAGGCCTGGAACTCGTTCGACAGATAAAACGCGCCTGAGGTGTTGGTTCGCTTACGATCAACGCACTGAGCTGCGGTCTCGCCAGGAAGTCGATTTGCGGCGTCGCTGCACATCGTAATTTCGCCATTCCAGTGAGCAAAACCTGGCGCATCGGGAAAGCGCCGCAGAAAATCGATGTAGTGCTGCTGCACAAAGAAGTCGGAATCATCGATCGTAATCGGTATATTTGTGCCGGGACGCAACCTCACCGGCTTTACTTTGACTGAACCGTAAAACAACTCTGATGGCAACCCCGGCGTTTCAGTTACGATTGTCAGGGTCGGTGGGGTTTGCGCACCGGCGATAACGGCGGCGATCAGCAGGATCATCGCGGTGCCTATGAAGCGCTTCAACATTGCTTTTGCTCCCTCGGGAAATTACTAACGGCCTTTTGACGCAAGATCTGAGGCGGTGGTCTAAGAGATTTTGGGTGGCTTAGAGCACCACCGACATTAGAGTATCGGTTTTGACAAACGGTTGTCAACGGGTCCTTTCCAACCTTTATTCAGAACAGAAACCTTGCGCTAAGCCAGCTCTATTTGCCCCTCTGAGAGGTGAAAAACTCGCTATTGTCCGCTCAATTTGACCTCCCCAGACCATCACAACCCGCACGCCACCCTCATTCTTCCTGCCAACTAAAATTCACTATACGAAAAATCAAAACTCGTTGATCCGCCGGAGCAAACACTCTCTTGCCCGTGCAATAGAATGAGACGCTGGAAGCGCCCGGCGGGACGACGAAAATTCGCGAATAACTTCGTCCATCGATGTCAGTCAACAGCGAGTCTGAAAACTCGGGACCTTGAATACGGACTTCCGCCGACTCTTTGGAGACCGAAAATAACCGCATTTCCATCTTTATCTTTCGCGCGCGCGGCGCCATATTAGAAATTCTCAGCTCGCCACTACTCGAGCACCAATTCCAGTTGTCATCATCCGAACCTTCTCTATCCCAACAGCCGTTCGTCCATATCATGATGAGCGGGTGCATGACCCGATCGCGCTTCTGCGCCCACTCATCCGGTGAATACTCTTTCTGCATCTGAGCACTAAATTCGGTGAGATCAAAAAACGCGAGTCTCTGATTGGCGCTAACCAACGGCGGTTCTTGAAGCATCTGGTGCAGCTGATTTTCCAGGGCCGCACCGCTGTCCGGGTAGCCCAAACGGTCAATGTAAATCCCCTGAAAGCCGGCAACCACGATCGTCTCGAGCATGTCAGAAACCGTTTTCCCCGCTACGTCTCGCACCCACGTATCCCCTTCCCGGCCTTTCATGGTCGCGTAGCTCCAGCGCAAGTTGCGTGAATGCAGATAGCCCCGAAACAATTCGTAGTCGGTCAACAAATTCACGCCCGCGCCTTCAGGAAATTGAAAGTAGGGCAATTGAAAGATCATCGCGCGTGGCGGCAGCCGTCGCTCAAATGCGGCAACGAACGCTTCGTCATTCGCGAACTCGGCTTTGTTTTGCGCATAAGCCGGCACGAATTTGGTCGTGGTCTGATCGAGAATGCCAACGAGTAAAATAACGAACAGCGCGGCATAACGAACCCAATGAGGAATTGAGGGACGGCGCCGGAAGAATTCCTCAACCAACAGCGCCAGCGCGAGCAAGGAAAGAAACTCAACAAAAACTGTGACGCGATGATAGCTCCTGATCTGCGAAAACAAAATCAGCGCTACCAGCGACGAGAAACCGCCAATAGTCGCCAAAAGAATCGCGGCTCCGTTAAGCACACTCACTTGATCGAGGAGGCGACGCGTTGGGTTCGCATCTAACGCGGTCTCGCGTTTCAAGAAAAAGAGCCATGCAAGCAAGAAAAGAAATCCGATAGTGCCCAAGAACCCCAACGCCGACATCTCGCTGGTTTCCATAGTATCCTTCGGAACATTGGTTAAATATTTCTCTGTGAGATTCGCCATCTCGCCGATCCGATGATTTCGCACCGGCAACACCATCGGAGCGATCTTCAAACCGTACAACTCAGCCGAGCCAGGTGAACGCTGGGCCACTTGCGGGTTGCCATGCCTCGCGAGATAGATGAGGTTGGGCGTCAAATTGGCAAGCAGTCCGACTGCGATCACACCGATTAAAACCGCTGCCGGCCAGATAAAGCGTGCGCGGCGATGCGAAATCACGGCAATGGCGGCCCCCACCAGAATAAAAAAGCAAGTGAAAAATGCGTAATAACTTTGGCCCACGGACGAAGCCAATAAGCAGATGACTACGCTTGCGATGAACCTTCGCGAACGGACATTGAGACCAAAGGTTCGATTGGGTTCGATCGAGATTAAGGCTCCGGAGGCGATCCACAGCGCGACCGTTAAACCCAAAGGCGCGGTGTAGTAGGTGATATTGAAGATATGGCTAATCCCGGGATAAAAATGGTAAGGCAAGAAACTATAAATGATGCTCCAAACTGCCGCGCCGGCTAACGGCAACCCGAATTGGCGAAGCGCAAACATGCAACAGAGCGTAGTCAGCGGAAACGTGAGCAGAAAGAACACGTTTAGAACCCATGCGAAATCCGAATGAATGAGGGCGAGCGACTTGATAAGCAGGAAATTCACGGCATCGGGAATCGGAAAGTCATGCATCCGCAAACCATCCGGCGCGCCCAGCGATTGGTTTTGCAGATACCAACCATTCTCGATCGTTCCTTTAAAAACGGCCGAGTAGAACAAAGCATCAAGACTGTAATTGAAAGGAACGTGCAAGTCCGCCTTCCACAACTTCATCGTAAAAGTTAGAAGGAGCAGGCACAGCAGCACCGCTGTCAGATACCATCTGATCGAACTCAGGAGTGGATTCGCCATCATGCGTTAGTCGACTCGCTTTGCGGCTTCGGCTTGAACGTTTGGTTCGATCTTCACCACTGCGTACAGATCAACAGTTTGATTTGGGTCTTCTGTAGTCGCGGCGGGAAAACTCTTGATAAATCGAAGCCGACCGTTGCCCAAGCCTCGCGTAAGAAAATCTTCGATCCATGGAAGATCATCTGAGCCAATGAAGTCGCGATGCACCGTCACGTATGACACGGGGATCTCCTCAATGATGTCGAAGAGGCGATCTGGAATTGGCCGGCTTTTTGTCAATGCTTCAATTTCGAGTTGGAGCGGCGGCACAAAACTATAACGTCCATTTACTATCCGGTGCAGGTGGTCAGCCGCGCGCAACATGTAAACGTGATCCCCATCGCCGATAGGCAGTTCCAGAATGCCGCCCTGCATCGTTCGATTCTTCAGGTCAATCGATATGGCGTCCGGATCAACTGCGCCACGAACCATCGCCAGCGGCGTAGCGTGCAGCTCCACGAGCACGGCCGCAATAATCAAAACATAGCCAGCCGTCTTCAGCCGCGGAAACCGGCGCCTGATCCTTTCGCTGAAACGATAAGCTCCCAAGCCGGCGAGCAGCGCGAGTCCCACGTAACAGATCATGGCCCAACGAGTTGCCGCCCGCATTCCGCGGAACAGAGGCATGTAATCATAAAGCAATTTGTGAAAGAAAAAGTTAAGACCAAATGAACCTGCAAATCCGATGGCCATCCACACCAGCGCGTGACCGAACAATTCGGATCGTTGAGCCGATTTAAAACTGTCGCGCAGGTTCGAATCACCCCCGAACGAACGGCGCAATACTGCCGGATAAGCGATTAACCAACGAATTAGGAAAGCGACAAATACTATTGCGATGGCTTTTTGCAGACCGGTTGCTTGCAATGTTAGGTTCCCAAACAAACTCAACTTGAAAACCTGGTTTCCGAGACTGAGTAGCACAACTGCGCCGGCGCCAATCGCGATGGCATCCAGTGAGTGCACGATGATGCGCTTTGGGAGTGAAAGCACTTTCGGCCCAGGCGCACGGCCTTTTCGCGCAGGAGCCAAAAAGAACGCTCCCATTGCTAGCAGTGGCGCTAACAGGCCTGGGAATAGCACCATTTCGGTGCCGGCAGTGGGAGCGCCCAATCCGTGCCAAAACCTTGTTCGCTCGTCCACGGCTAACCAGTTAATTAAGCCGGCCGAATAGTGCGCGACTTCTTGACGGCTTCTGAGGAATCCATGCTCAATCGCAACACGTCTGACGGGCAGCAGAAATGGAAGCAGCATAACCATCACGATGCCCAGCGAGATTCCGGCGCGCTTCCAAAACTGAATATCGCGCCATGCGCGATTTCGATCGAGTAGCAGCAGCGTTGAAACGACGAGCGGGATAATCGTGAGCAACAACCAGGTCATGCATGTCAGCGCATGCATCAGAAAAACGAAGCCCAGCCAAATCGCGCGCGGCCAACTGCGCTGTCTCGCGAAAAGAATAAGCGCCTCAAACAACAGCAAACTCCAAACGAAAAAATTAAGGTGTAAGTGCGCGAGATGATGAAAACGAAAAGGAAGAAACGCGACGATTATTCCTGCAACCCAGGCAATGCCTCTTGAAGTCGAGAGCGTGCGAGCCAGACGAAACATGCCATAGCCGGTTAATGGAAAACTTAGAAACGAGGCGACGCTGTAAACCGTGAGCGGCCGTAACCCGAAAAAGAAAAGTGGGAAACACAGCAGACTCACGCCGTAGTTGTATTCTCCAAACGCGAGCGTTGAGTGATACGGAAACAGAAAGGTAGCCTCAAAAAGACGTAGCGGCGCATGAAACGTTTGGTGATAATCCCACCACAGCAAATATGAGATAGCGTATGGATCGCCGGTGTCAGGAACCGCATCACGAAGGTGCAAGGCCCACGGCCACGTCATTAACACGGTCGCCAAAATGAATGCGAGAAAAACCAGCAGGTCGTGGATAATAGGCCGGCCTAACTGACTTATCTTTGACTTTGACAGATGACGAAGCAGGATTTGGAAGTTCAACGCTTGCAAGCTCGAATAGACTGATTCTCGAAAAAGTCGTCGAAGAATAGACTCGATCGGCGATGAACGGCAAGCATTTGATCGATTCGGTCGGTGCTCGTTGAAAAAGTTCTAGCCTACCGCGAGAAACGATTTGTCTTTAGCCTCGTTGATGAACAAGTTAACCGCCATTCTCGATGGTTGGCGGCAGAACCGCGGCGAGTTGCTGTGCGGCCTGATACTCACGGTGATGGGTGTGAACCTGGTTTCCCAGGCGGCACGTAAATCGTTGACGAATGATGAATTGGTGCACATTCCTTCGGCGCACCGTTATTTAATCGCGGGCGACTTCAGGTTCAATCCTGAACATCCTCCATTGGCAAAGTTATGGGCCGCAATGCCACTTCCTTTTGTTCATCTTCGATACACACAGCCCCCCGAACGATCCAATCAAGACTTTTTGCAATTTACGTCGACCTATTCCTCGGAGTTTTGGCAACTTAACGAAGGCAATTGGTGGGCAATCACCTTCTGGTCGCGCGCGGCAATGATAGTAATTACTCTCGCGCTTGGCGGGCTTATCTTCATCTATGCGAGGACTTTTTTCACTTTGCGCGCGGCCGTTATTGCCGTCGCTATTTTTAGTCTCGAGCCGACGATGCTGGCGCACGGCTGGATCGTCCACACTGACATACCCGCGGCATTTGCCTACTTGCTGTTCTTTTTTGGGCTGCAGAGATACTGGATGCACCCAACACTTCGACAGGCCATCTGGTTTGGACTCGTTACCGGCATCGCCCTGGTTACAAAGTTTTCCCTTGCTATCGTGGCGCCAATTTTTCTCCTCGTACTCATCTACGGCGCGGTGCAGGCCCGTGCGCTTGAGCCGTCACAACTGAAACGCCTTGCGCAAGTGGGTTTGGCAACAATCACCGCCTTCGTACTTATTAACGCAGCATATTTTTTTCAACATCCACGGCTCGACCCGCAGGATTCGAACTGGATCAGCATCTACGCTGGCTCGCCGCTTGCCGGTCAGAAAATTATCAATCTGCTGAACATAATTTCAAAAGTTGTTCCCACCTACTATCTATTCGGTGTTTACACGGTCTATGTTCACAATCGGCTGGGACACCCATCTTCGCTGCTGGGAAGCTACGGCCTGCACGGGTGGTGGTCGTATTTTCCTCTCACGTTCGCTTTAAAGACTTCTATTCCCTTTCTCCTGTTGTCAGTCGCAGCGATATTGTGGGCGGCCTGGTCAACAGTCTCCAAGCGCGAACTAATTTGGCTTTCGGCACTGCTGGCAATCGCGAGTTTTTTGGGCATGTCGATGTTTAGTCATGTCAACATCGGCGTCAGGCACATTGCCCCAATCTTTCCGTTTCTTTTTCTACTAGCCGGAGCATTTCTCGATCGGTTGCTTAAAACTCGCTACGTGCGCGCGGCGATGATCGTCGCAGTAGTGCTCTTTGGCTGGATGATTTTCGATGCAGTCGCCGGCTATCGCAACTACATCAGTTTCACTAACTCACTGACACTCGGCCGAGCAAACTGGCAAGTGCTCTCGGATTCAAATGTGGAATGGGGCGAGGAAATCGGAGCACTCGCAGAGTACCTGCACCAGCAAGGCGACACACGAATCATGGCCGCGATGTCCGCGACCGGCATGACTCCACATCTACAAGGCCTTGAAATTGTCGGTTATCCGCCGCGCGATCTGCAGTCGGCGCGTACGCGCTATGTGGCAATCGGCGCGAGTTACCTAAATGGCTCGACTGTGCGAGACGACCTGACTGATGAGAATGGCGCCCGATTATCGGAAGCGCAGCGCGTCAGCTATTTTGACAATTATCGCAGACTGAAACCTGAACGGGTCTTCGGTGATTCAATTTACCTCTATCGCAAGTCCGAGTGACGACCCCGACTGCGGTTTCATTTGGCCGGCGAAGAGGCCGGACTGGCCGTGCGGTTGGCGCTTGCTTGGCTTTTCTTTTCGATCGCCGCATTTATCAATGCAACAATGTCTTCGTGCTTCTGGCCCGACGCAAGCGTCACGGGCGACGCGCCATCGGCTTTTTTGATCTGAGGATCAGCTCCCCGCTCCAACAATAGCTTTACCGTGTCGACCTTCCCGTTCCAGCACGCTGCGTGTAAGGCAGACTCGCCGGTCTCACTTAATGCGTTGATTGGCGTGCCTTTGCTGATGAATGTTTCCAGAATCGTGTTGTTGCCGACAGCGGCAGCGCTGACCATCGAGGAAACATTTTTGAATAAAGCGATAATGTCTTTGTCACCCGTTAGAGTTATCGGCGTCGCGCCATCGCGTTTCTTTGCGCTCAAATCGGCGCCGTGATCCAGCAGAAGCTTTACCGTATCGAGGTGACCACCGTAAGCCGCTTCCATTATCGGCGTGTTACCGTCATTTCCGCGCAGGTTTACGTTGACGCCCTGATTCAACAGCTCTGCCACGCGCGCGTTGTTTCCTTTGCCGGCCGCCTCAAGCATCTCTGCTTCTTGTGGCAGCAACTGCGTGGGCGCACCCGATTCGCGTGCGCGCGGCTTATCAACGGATTCATTTGCACACCCGATCAACAAGCAAGCAACCACACTGGCGAACACAAGAATTGCAGTCTTCTTCAACACGAGTTTCTCCTCTCTACAAATAACGGTCAGAATAAGAGCCAAACAGACTTCAATACGATAACGCGTAATTACTATCAACCGACCCAATACCACTTGGCGAACAACGCCGTGCAAACAAACAAGAGCGCGCCAGAAACTCCGCAAATGGTCAGCGCCAGCCAAACTCTACGTCGGCAAAAATTTCCAACCACCATGAAAACAGGAAACGCCAGCATTATGTAACGAGAGAACGAAGCAAACCCAACACTGCCGCTGCGGGTAAAATACGGAAGCAACAGAACGCCCGCGCTGAAGAGCAGCATTGCCGCCGACATCTGTCTTCTGAAAGCAATTATCACCGCTACAAAAATCAGGAACAGGACAAGTGAAAGCGAGTTAGTGTCCAGGATCGCATGCTGAATGTGATAGCGCGCGTCCGCCGCCGCCCGAACAAAAGGCTGAAGCAGAAACGGACTGCCAAATACGTTTCCCGCATTCCAAGCCGCCTGCGCCATTACAAAAGCAAGAGGTGCACGAAACGCGATCCATAGATAAATCATGTACAGCCACAAGCCGGCCGTCGCAATAATCACGCAAAACAATCCTTCCAAAAAAAACCGCCGACGTTCGGTTCGCCAGTAGCGACGTGCAATTTCCCAAATAAGCGGCGCGATCAATACCAAACCGGTCGAACGCGTGGCGAAGCAGAGGCCTGCAAAGCAGGCCGCTACCAGAAAACGGCCGCGGATCAAATAAAGGAAGAAACAAACGATGAAAAGAAGCGCGAGGGATTCGGTGTAGGCCGCGGAGAAAAACAACGACGCCGGGAAAAAACTAAGGAGCGCCACTGAAATTAAGGCGGTCTCATCGTCACAAAGCTCACAGATCAATTTAGTGAGCACCATGAGCGCGGCGATGATCGCTACATTTGGAATCAGCACAGCAGCGGCGGCATAGCTAAAACCGACCAGGGTCAGCGCCTTAATCAAAATGGGATATAGCGGATAAAAAGCCACCGGCTGCTGAACCAAATCGTTTCCATTGTATGAATAGCCATGCTGCGCGATGCCGAAATACCAGCCCGAATCGTAGCGCAGCAAATAGCGGTACCACCTCGGTGTAGCATCCCAAGTAGTGGCAGCGGTATTGATTGCGAGAAACTGGTTGGCGAATGCCAGCGCCAGCAACATCACGATGCGTGAAACGGCGAAGACCGCGAGCGCGGGAAAATATGGAACTGCATGATCGCTTTTGTGGGTTGGGTCCAGTTTGTTCATTCGCAGGATTCGAACAGTTTCGATCAGCTCCAGCCGGTTCGTCCTAGTCTGAAACCTCCAACGCGACGGCCGCTTGCGGCGAACCGTTTGCCGCAAACCAGCAGACATCGTAGCTGACCATATCGAACTTCAGGAGGTAGCTGCCTGCGGATAGGCCGGGAATGTTGACTACGACGTCAACACTTTCGCCTGGCAGTATGGTCCTTCCCTCGTCAGGTGTGAGTGCTTCCCAGTGATAACTGTTCTTGATTATGTGCCCTTCACGATCGCACACGTGAACTCCCAGGAGCACGGCCCCGAGTCCTGCGCCGCGCGGCAACCAAATGGACGAGCTGTCGTTTGTAACGCTGGCATGAATAACGATTGTCTGGTTCGCGCGTGCGGTCACGACAGTTTCGCGCGTTTCAATTCGCGCCTTCAAACCAGCGCGATAGCGACTATCCGAGGTGCTCGGCAGTCCCTTGTGCAGAAAAAATGTTCGCTGATTGGCCAAAAAGTCACGAACCGCGGTGGCATATTTCTCCCAGGATTCTGTTGGCTCGCCTGCTTCAGTTTGAGTTTGTCCCGCCACCAGGTTTTCGAATTCGTCCAGCGAAAGATGAAACGGTGGTACGTTGAAGACCGCGAGCTTGATGTCGGTAAATCCGGCAGTGAGGGCATAACTCCAGATTTCGTTAATGTCCACATCATTCTCAACGACGCCAAAGTCCCGCATTTCCCGCTGCGACTTTTCGGTGCGCGAATGCTCCGGCCCCGGCTCGGCAAACCCGGCGATCCCTCCGCGGCACAACACGCGCCCCATCTCACGCAACACATCTCTGGTGTTAGGAACATGGTGAAGCGCGTCAAGGCACAAAATTCGATCAACCGTTTCGTCAGGAATGTCGAAACGCCGGCCGTCGAAGAGCAAAAACTGCGGTTCAGGTTTGTTTCCGATGATTGGTTGTTGTTGATAAAGCTCACGTCCGATTTTCAGCGCCGTTGGCGAGACATCAGCCGCGATAACACGACAGCCGAGCTGTGTCAGGTAACGCGAGGCCCAACACGAGCCCGCGCCGAATTCCAGCACTGTCATTCCCGGACAAAGATTCAGTCCCTGCAGCACGACCGCAAAATTGATGAGGAGTTGTGGCACTTCTTCAACCGCACCGAAGGGCTTGGCGAGATGAAAACTCCAATCATCGACCTGAGCAAAATAATGCTCGGCGAGCTGATTTAAATCCTCGAGCGAATTTTCAGCAATCAGCTGCCTTACGTCGATCGTGTCTATACCGGTCGTCATTTCTCTTCGTTTTGGCCAGGGGCCGCTGCGTCATCCGAGAAATCATCTGAGACAAACGCCCGAACGCTCTGATACACTCGCGCCGCCACTCACATTTTACCGTTGCCGATTATCGTGAGCCTGAAACAGTCGGTCAAAAACCTTCACGTTCCACACCGGCTGGTACGCATCGTCCGCGACCAAAGTTTGCGCGAGGCGTTATTCGTGTTCGCCTTGACGCGTACTTTCGTGTTCATGATTCTGATTCTCGTTGGTCAGTTTACGACAGAACCGAATGCGCCCGGAACAGGTTTCCCGCTGGCGCCACAGGAAGCCTCCATTTCTCTCAAGCACCGCACCATCGGCCGGCGACTGAGAGAGACGATGGCGAAAGGCGACGTTAACCTGTACATAAACCTGGCGCAGGCCGGTTACGAGCGCCAGCCGTTCGACATCACAGAACGGGCGAGCCATTATTTCGCTTTCTTTCCGCTCTATCCATTGTTGCTGCGATCGCTTGCATGGCTGACAAACGACTTGATCATGTTAGGAGCAGTACTCTCGAACGTCTTGTTTTTGTTTGCCCTGATAATCTTGCACAAACTCGTACTGACGCTCGGGCATGCCGACGACATAGCAAGCCGCACAATTTTTTATCTGGCTACATTTCCCACGAGTTATTTTTTCTCGGTACCGATGACTGAGTCTCTGTTCCTGTTCCTGGCCGTTACTGCTTTCTATTTGGCAGTTCGTAGTCACTGGCTGGGCGCTGGGGTCATCGGTGCTTTGTGTTCAGCCTCACGTTCAAACGGCATTCTTTTGCTGCCGGCGCTCGCGGTTTTTTACTGGCAAAGACACGGCTTGAAGGTCTGGCCGCGCAAGTTATTGGCGCTCTTGTTGATTCCTCTTGGACTGCTCGCGTACATGTTTTTTTCATGGAAGATGACAGGAACCCCGTGGGCCTTCATCGCAGCCCAAAAGTCCTGGGGCCGGCATTTCGGTTTTTTCCTGATACCGCTTTTTCAGTACGTGTCAAAACCTTATGACATCGCTGTTCCATGGAATGTACTGTTGCTGAACTTCGCTGCGGGACTGTTATCACTGTGGGCTGTTTATGCATTGGCGAAGCGACGCGACTGGTCACTGGCCCTGTTCCAATTTCTCCTAATCGTAATACCGCTTTCAACGATGACGCTGTTGTCACTTGCGCGATACGTCTCAGTTTTCTTTCCGCTCTTCCTCGCCCTGGCGTTAGCAACGCCCGCCAACGGGAAGGTCGATCAGACCATTCGGTTTGTTTTCGTTTCGCTGCTCGCGTTGATGACTGCGCTGTTCGCCGGTCACGTAACGTTCGCCGTCGCCTAGCTCTGCGGATCGCAAGCAATTTCGATATTACAGACGGCTATCGAGAGCTGGCGGTCGTCCTTACTGGTTGGGTCATGTGTGTTTGGTTGCCACGTCCGATCAGCACGAATCTCTAACTCGAAAATATTTTTCCGAGCCAGTTCATCTCTGAATGTGTTAACCAAATCAAATTCAAGCTCTAACCAGCCGTAATCGATCAGCGAAAGGGCGCCAATCAACTCATTGTTGAGAGAGACTTCCAGCTTGATCGGTTGAGACTTCAGTTCCGGAATGTGAGTTGTTAGTTCGAGTCTGAGCTTTGCGATCGAAGATGCTTTGAATCGCAGACGGGACTCACGTCCCATCCAGCGCGCTACCGGCGGCAGATAGTTTGCCGCATACCAGCCATTCTCGAAAGTAGCGCGCGAATCACGATCGAGACAGATCCAATTCGAATAATCAAAGCCGCGCGCGCGCCCAAACAGATCGCGACGATCGCGTTCGGCATTGTAGAACACCGGCAACTTTGCATCGGAAGCTTTCAGCAACATATAAAGACCGCTCTTCGGCAAACGAATGTCGCAATCGGAAATCTTGCCAAAGACGTATCCCATGGCCATATCGAACGCCCGCCGCTCTTCGAATGAAAGACCGCGAAGATATTCAATGAAGTCGCTCTCGTACGGCACTTCATATTCGTCGGCCTGCTTGATGAACTCGGCAACGCTCAAGCAAAGCGTGTAACGCGACCGGCTTTCGACCTCCCTAAAAAAAGCGCGAAACCGATCCGCGTGCTCCTCGTCGTCTTCAAGGCCGATATGCCCGTCAATTGCGACGAATCTGCGAAGCTTCTCTTCGCTCATCGTTTCGTAATCGCCGTGCAAATCACGGTCGAGGCATTCAATGCCATGCATGGTTACGCCTTCCGGTTTCAGGACACGCTTCATTTCGGACATGACGCGTTGCTTGTCCGAGAAAGAAATATGGCCCAGCACATCAAGACTAACCACATAATCGAAAGAACGATCGCTGAATGGCAGCGCCGTCAGCTCAGACGCATAAACTTCGTCATAACCATTACGGCGCGCTAAGGTCAGCAATTCCGGCGAGATGTCGACGCCAAATAGCGTAACGTCTTTACGCTTAAGCAGCGCCAAAACTCCTTCGCCGCAGCCCAGGTCTAGAACGGATGAGCCGCGACGCACGTTGTCGTAGATCCACATGGTGCGCGCGAGATTGATGTCAAAGCGCGACAACGCATCAAAAAAACCGGCGTGCAGGATGCCGCCCGTGTAAAATCGTTCGCAATAGAACGCCGGGACGTTGTCGATGCCCGCCCATTTGAACAAATCTTTTTCTTTGGTCGAGGTGTCCATTAATCGGACTGATTTTCGGCGGTAAGCTTTTCTAACTCGTCCAGGCGACGGCTCAACACATCGAGCTGCATTTGGAAATTGCGTTTGGTTCGCTCAGTGATCACAGCCGCTTCAACAATCTGAAGGCCGAGCTGCTTGAAACAAACTCGCTGTTCGTCGCGCAACAGTTCGAGCGGTCGCAATTCGCGATCGAAAATGACTGTTTGCAGTTTCTTCTCGATGTCCACAAGCCGTTCTTTTATTTCGGCGTTTCCTCCGTTGGTGGGGTCCGCATCGATTTGATCGCGCAGGTCCGAGATATTTTGCTCAAGCCGCGCCAGGATCGTAAGCGTCGTATTGAACGATTCGCAGGTGGCAGCGTTGAAGTTTGTTTGTTCCCACGTAAACCAACGCGTGGCTTGCTTCAATCGTCGCTTTATCCAGAGTTCAATTTTTGCCAGTCGACCATGACGATACGAAGTCACCGGAGGCAAGCGATCCTGCGCGCGCTCAGCGATCATGAGATTTGCCCGCAAACGGTCGAGTTCCGCGACGGCACTTCCATTTGGCTTCGGCGTGTCCCGATCTTGTCGCGCCCGATGCCTATCCGCCTCGACGCGGATTTGCTCGATCAACTCATCCACCTGTGCGCCCATACGATTACGTTCGGATTGTAATTACACCGCGACGGGCGTGCCCCGTAACATGCGCGCGGTTGCGCTCGCGTTCAAATTCACCAATCCTTCAATCAAGATCGGGCTGGTCACGCGAAAGAAAAGGGCACCGTCCAGCCAATCGTAGCAAATTCCATCACTGACGCTTGTGCTGCTGTGCACGGCGCATGATATCGAATACCAATCGGTGCCAAGCGCGCAGGCAAACGCGAAGTCGACTTCGACGATTTCACCCGGTTCGACTCGATCGAAGCTGATGTGCTGCTGCTCTGTATTCGTGCCATAAACTTGAATTCCGTACTGGCTGCGAATTAGGAAACCGAAGATCGGATTCTCGATATCGCGATTAAACAAGACTCGCATTCGCAACACCAGCGCTTCGCCGGAATCAACAATCTCCACGCGATTATTACGTGTGTCGAGCAATTCAATTGAGACAAACTCACCGCTTCGGTCTCCGTGTCGATATGTATACGTCAACACACTCCTCGCAATCGGTGGATTTTCTGCGGCTTGGCGATCATCTGCTTCAGCGTCGTCGAAGGCTTCTTCGCGCTCCATAATCAATTTTTGATACCGGTTGAGCACATACATCGGGTCGCCATCAGCTATTACACGACCGGAGTTCAACAACATGGCCCTCGAACACAGATAACGGACCGCGGCAGGATCGTGTGACACAAACAGAATCGTTGTCCCATGCTCCTGCATCTCTTTGATGCGGCGGAGACAGCGATGCTGAAAGACGGCGTCGCCTACCGCAAGCGCCTCGTCGACAATCAATATTTCCGGATCGGCAGCAACCGCGATCGAAAATGACAGCCGCACATACATCCCGCTCGAATAGGTTTTGACTGGTTGATAAATGAAAGGACCAATTTCCGCAAAGCGTTCGATCTCTGGCAACAATTTTTCTGTTTGCTTTCGCGAAAAGCCAAGTAGCGAAGCGTTCATGAAAACGTTCTCGATGCCGGTGAATTCAGGATTGAACCCGGCGCCCAACTCGAGCAGTGCTGCGACTCTACCGTCGTAGTCAACGTTGCCCTGGGTAGGATTGAGCGTTCCCGTTATGATTTGCAGCAGCGTCGATTTGCCGCTGCCGTTGGGACCGATGATGCCAGTTGTAGTGCCCTTTTCGATTTCAAACGAGACGTCTTTGAGCGCCCAGAATTCTTCATGCCGCTTCAAACGTCCGCGGGTGAGCGACTCTTTCAGGCGATCCGCGGGCGTCGCATAGATGCGATACTGCTTGGAAACGTTATCGACGCGCAGCGCGGTGCTCATGGTTAGTCATGTAAACGCAAACTGACAGCTTTACGCAAGGCCTGTCGGAGGTTCAAAACAAGAAGCCCGCGCGAATATTGTCACGCGGGCTTCTCTTCGATGAGTTGGATTTACGGATTGATGGCAACGTGTGGCGGACTATCGCCGGGAGTCGGACGACTCGTTGCTGTTCCGACCTTCACGACAACCGGCAGATCGCCGCGATCGACCGTCGACGGCAACGTGATAACTACATTATCGAAACCCGGCTGATCGTTGACCACATTCCCACTGGCTGTGATCGATGTTGTCCCAATCACAACGTTGATGCTGCTAGCGCCAGTTCCCCGAACGCCGGTAACGTGCACTTCCAAAACGGTCGGCACCGGAGAACCGCCGGGGCTGGGCGGTGTGGTGATGTCGAACGGTTCCGGCACACATCCCGACACAGTCGGATCGGTAATGTTACAGATGGCTGCACGACCACCTGGACCGTTGCTGGTTGTCACCACGTCGGGTTGCGCCGAGACAAGCGTGATGTTGCCGCGAATTACTGTCCCGTTGTTGTTAATGACAAGCGGATAAGTTCCCGGACCAAGTCCAACAGGCACGACGAAATTGATGGATGTCGGACTAACGAAATACATGCCGCAGGCCGCACCGCGAATCGACACTGAGACACCTTTCAACTCGACCGGCAGGGGTGGTCCGAATTGCGATTCAGAAGCATTGGCCGTCGTACCGGCTGAGGGTGCCAGGGACACCGTCGCGTTGATCACTGAAAGTTCACCGGCAGCCAATCCCGGAGCTACCAGCGGTCCGCCGGCCGTTGGCGTGGGACTCGGACTCGGAGTAGGTGTTGGACTGCCCGTTGGCGTTGGTGACGCCGGAGCGACCGGAATCAAGCTTGCGCCGGTCAACAAAGAAATTGTCCCCGTCGATTCGGTCGTGTTCGGCGGCGAAAGGTTATAGAAAACTTCTGCGCCAAAATCAGGATTGCCACCACCTAATTCTGCTCCGCCCATCGAAAAGACGATCCGGCGTCGCGTGTTACTCGGCAACGAATTTACCGGCGCCAAAACATTTGTGCCCGTAATGTTCGTGAGCCGTGTGAACGGCCCGTTCTTCATGGCATCGGTCACGAAACTCAACGGCACGGCAAAAACTTGCGAAACGAGATCGGGATTGAGACCCGCGGTGTCCCCTTGGGTGAGGATGGTGCCGTCGCTCTTAATGTTAAGCCCCGATGTAAATATCACCGTTCCCGGCGTCGTGCCCGTGTAATCAGTGAAGGTCGGATAGTGATTAACGTCACCCGGAGTTGCCGTGGCGCGTGGGCCGACCTGGGCAAATACGTCGCTTGTCGAATCGTAGACAAAAGTCACCAGAAAGCCATTCGTTGCCGAGTTGGCTTTGGGATCAGTCGCGATCGATTCGAGCGCAACATATCGGCCGTCGCGACTGATGCGCTTGCCAAACACGAAATTGTTTGCCGGCTTCAAAATGGTTCCGGAAGTCGAGTCAACCGGATCCTTCGTGCGCGTGACCTGCTTCATGCCGCTCGCGGCTGCGCCATTGAACGACACCATGAACACTTCGCCGTTTAGGTCAGAATTATTCGGAGTTGCTGTGGGCGTTAAGTCGGCATTCGAATAGAACGCAATTGTGTAGAGACCGCTGCTTCCGCCGATTGATGGATAGTCGTTGAATGTTCCCGGCAAAAAGGGATTTGTGGACGACTTTGTATTAGTAACCTGGTTGAATAGGCCGGTGGTACGGTTGTAGGTAAAGATTTCGGGATCTGGCGCAGGTGCTCCCGTATCGACGTTACCGCCGGCCACAAGATCACGCGTCGAACTAAAGGCGATAATCTGCCCATCGTCGCTAATAGTCGCATCGCGATTGTCATCAGCGACAAACGGCGTCTGAGTAAGCGATCCTGGAAGCGGAGCGCGGCTTGCCGGCGTGTTAGTGATACGGGTGAACGCGCCGGTGCTCAAATCCTGAAAAGGTATGTCTGTTCCTTGCGACAAGTCCGCAACTTCAGGCACTGTGAACTGATACGTCCACAGTTCCATATTCATATCCGTGTTCGTCGGCGCGCCCGGATCAGTGCCGTCAAAAAATGCAGGCGTGACCGGCGCGTTTGAACTGAACACGATCGTGTACGTGCGCGAACCACCCGACAGTGCCGGCTCGGCGCTAATCATCGGCCGCTTGTTTTGGATATCAATCTTGATATTGGTAAAGCCTACCGGCGTCGGCGTCGGACTCGCGGTCGGTGTCGGGCTCGCTGTCGGAGACACGCTTGGAGATGGACTTGGGCTCGGACTTGGACTTGGCGACGCCGTGGGACTCGGCGACGGATTCAGAACGGCCCTGGTGTCTGTCAGCTGAAAAACTCTGCGCTGCGCATAATCGTAGAGAAAGATCTCGGTGTTGCCGTCGGTGTTTGTCGGCGTCTTGGTCGCCGCGGTTTGAGCAGGCTTCAGCGTCGCTGCATCTGCCGTCGATTCAAACACAACGAAACGTCCGTTGGTTGAGATATCGGTCGCAAACGAATCGCGCGTCGCCTTGGTTACTTGCGCCAGGAATGCATCGGGAGTTGAACTGGCGGTGCTTTGGGCCGAACTAAGTGCTCCCGTAATCAGCATGCACGCGGCCGCGGCACACACAAATGCGAATATGAGTCTAAACATTAAGACACCAGTAAGAAATCAGCTTGCTCACCGGGGATTGAGCCAAAACATAGAAACCGCATGCTTTTGGCGCGGTTAGAGTCCGACATTGTAATAGTTAGGCCTGTGCATCGCAAGCAGGCCTTTGCGACGCTTCCGACGGCCGTTTGACGCGAAAATACAAGCATCGGTTGCCGTTAACGGAATCCCTGACCAATCTTCTCAGTGCCGAAAGTACCAATACCGTTTAGCCTAAACGCAAAGACAACGCGGTTCTCGTCACGGAGGCCGACATTGAACGTGTAGTACTGCGCCGTGACCGCGCAGCATCTCCACGTGTAACCCAGCGTTGCAGTCGAACTGATCAGCGCGCGATTGCCGGCAAACGGATGCTTCTGAAAATCAAAGAACATCGATAAACCGCCGAACAATCCGTGTTCTCGATTGCCAAGGAAGATCGACGGGCTCCATTGCGATCCGCGCAAAGTGCCGGGCTCCTGGCCCAGCGGATTCGCGTATTTCCGTAAAGCCGGCACCAGCTCTACCGCGCGCGTGTAGTAGAACGTCGCGAACGCCTCCACTAGATTCGCGCGTGTGTAGCCGGCGGTTGCGGCCATTGCGCGCAGGCCACCGCCGCGCGTGTCGATGTCGCCACGATAATCGGCAAACAGATGCTGCGTCGGACGATAACGAACATCGACGTTCAAAGGCGAGAACCGTCGCGGTACCGCGCCATAAGTGAATGCAGAGAATGTGTCGATCGGGTAAAACTGATTACGCTGCCCGGGAATTAACGCTCCGCCAAAATAAGGATCGAAAAAGTACTTCCCCCGAATAGTGATCGTCAGCGCTTCGTAGGGCTGAGTAGCGAGCGAATCTTTGGCGCGCGTCAAACGCGCCGCCTTCGGCCCAACGCTTTCAGTTGACCGGCGCGTGAAAAAGCGGTTCGTCAATCCGTATTCGATTTCGTTCGTATCCGCGATCGCGTCCACGTAATCGAACCGAATGATGCGATCGAAATTGTCTATGCCGGCGATACGTCGGTAAATGATGTACGGCTCGATCACATGTCGGAAGCGAACTGCCCCGTCGCTGTGACGGAAATTTCGCGCCAGCGCCGGCGGCCGCAAGTCCAGTTCGAACTCTCCGTAGCCGCGCACGATATCGCGCGATGACACCAACTTTGTAGCGGCGTCGATCGAATTCGAGTAGTAAGTTGCGCGTAAGCCACCCGTCGCGGTCAGCGACCAGCCCGCAAAACTCAGCGGCATCGAAACCACGGGATGAAAATCGAAACGCTGCACGATCGACGGGGTGAAGATCGGATCGCGGCCTGCTTCCAGCCGGAAGAGGGCGAGGTCGGGCGCCGTCTCTTTGCGGCTGACGCCTTCGACGCCGCTTTCCCACGACAAATAAACCGGAAGGCTCTTCAACCAACGCACAATCGAAGGACGTCGATCGAAGGTGACGCTCGGTAACTCGCGAATTCGAATCTGAGAATTTTGCAGCGAGGTCGCCTGCGAATTCATGCGAAAGTTAAAGGTGTAGGCGTGGTAACTCTTGTTGATGAAAACCTGCGAACGTTCTTCCGGAGAAATTGCCTGCTGGATTGAATCCGAAAAGACCTGGCGAAACGCGAGGTTCGAAGTGATGTTGACGTCGGCGGCGGCGAGAAAACCGTTGGGAAAGTAGTGGACTGAATCGATATAAAAGCTCGAGCCGCCCTGGTCGGGATGCTGCGCATCGGCTTTGTGACCAAACACGCGATCCTTGACGATGAAAAATCCAAGATTAAAAAACGATCGCGAGTTCGCACGCGTCCGCAAGTCACCGCCGATGCCATAGCCGCGCTTCGAATACAAATCGCCCCGTAGCGTGAAGTCCGCCGAGCGCCCCAGCGTTTGGTAGTAAGCCTGTGAAAGGCGAAAGCCCTTCTCGCCTGAAGAACTAAAGGTCGGCGTCAGAAAGCCCGAGGCGCGATCGCGATGCTTCAACGAAACTGAAGCATAAGGCGTGTAAAGAATCGGAAAGCGCTTGATGCGAAATGAAGCGGAATGAATGCGCACGCGATCGCCGGTCTTGATCGTTGCCTTCTTTGCGCGAAAGCTCCATTTCGGCACCTCTTCTTCGCACGCAGTGATCTCGCCGTTGTAGACGACGATCGTCGTCAGATTAATTCGCTCGACGCGATCGGCAGTGAAATACATCCGCGTGCCGTCCTGGGTCTGATTTGTATAGCCCGTCGAGTTTACGAAGAAGCCGGTTTTGGTCCGGTAATTCCATTCGGCGTGACTTCCCGTGATGCGCTGCTGATCACCCTGGTCAAAAACGACGTTGCCATCGGCGATGACCATATTGGTTGCGTCGTAGATCGTGACTTTGTCGGCCTGCAAACGATACGTGCCGATGCGCGCGTCAACGTTGCCTTCGCAGACCGATACGCGCGCTTCTTTCGGACCTGAGAACGTTTCCTTGTTACATCCGACGCTCAGGGTGTCCGACGATGTGCCCGCCGGTTGGCCGGTGGGCGCGGGCCTGATCGGTTGATCCTGATGCAGCGGATTTACATTCGGAATGTCGGTGATGGGGTTCTCGACCTTGCGATCGACAGGATTTGTCTGCTGCGCGTGCGCGGCGCCGAACGTGACCAGGACGTAAAGCACGATCAAAGCTGCGCGCGTTCTCGTGAACATGTTTGTCGCCGCGCGCACGTTGACCTTCCCGATCCTCCGCCTCGTTATAGTCAATCGCGCCTCCTGCGAAGAGCGGATCGCCGCAGCAGGCGCGCGTTTTCACTAAGCAAGCGCGCCGATGCTAACATGCGCGCGCAACGGGTCACAAGATGGTACTGAACCGCGCGCAATGCCGCGCGGATGCAGGATTCAACCTACTTTAGAAGAGCATCGTCCGCTAATCATGAACCCCCAATCGCCGAGAACACTTCGCCTCATGATCGTCGCCGGCGAAGCATCCGGTGACGCGCACGGCGCAAGTCTGGTCAAAGCCCTGGGTGAAGCTGCTTCCCAATCGACGTTCGAGTTTTTCGGGGCGACAGGCGCGCGCTTGCGCGCCGCCGGCGTCGAATCAATTGTCGATACCGATAAGTTGTCAATCCTGGGCTTGTGGGAAATCGGAACTGCTCTTCCGAAATTCTTTGCAGCTTATCGCAAGCTGAAGCAAGAAGTCGTCGATCGAAAACCCGTTGCGGTAATTCTCATCGATTGGCCGGACTTCAACTTGCGACTCGCGAAGTGGCTCCGGCGGCGCAGAACGCCAGTCATTTATTACGTTAGTCCTCAGTTGTGGGCGTGGCGTTCATATCGCGCGCGCAGTATTCGACACGATGTTGATTTGCTTCTGTCGATTCTGCCTTTTGAAAAGGAATGGTACGCCTCACGCGGGATGACTCACGTCGAATACGTCGGGCATCCGCTCGCCGGGAATGTCATCACCGCTTACGATCGCGAAGAGTTTTGTCGTCGTCACAAGCTCGATCCGGCGCGGCCCATTATCAGCCTTCTTCCCGGCAGTCGTCACAAAGAACTGGCGCGCATCCTGCCGCCGATGCTCGATGCGGCGGAGGCGATTTCACAACAGCGCTCCGACGTTCAATTCGTCGTCGTGGTCGCGCCGAATCGCGATCCGAAGGAAGCGGAACAAATCATCTCATCTCGCATTTCGCAGCCAACCAGTTTTCGTCTGATTCACCACGAGACTCGTGAAGCCCTGGCAGCGTCAGATGCGGCCGCGATTGCAAGCGGCACTGCAACTTTGGAAGCGGCACTGCTCGGCACGCCAATGGTAATCGTGTACAAAGAGTCGCCAATCAACTGGCACGTTTTGGGCAGTCTGATCAAGGTCGAGCATTACGGACTCGTCAATCTCATCGCCGAGCGTCGCGTCGCGACTGAGTTGATGCAGAACGATTGCAATGGCGAACGAATGGCGAAAGAGCTACTTGAATTGCTGAACGCTGATCGCCAGCGGACGATTCGCGCTGAACTGCAGAGAGTTGGCGAGAAACTTGGTGATGCCGACGCTTCACGACGCGCGGCGGAAAAAATTCTTTCATTCATCGAATCGACTACAACATGATCATCATCACATCGACGTTTGTGTTGAAACGATTGTGTAAGTGAACTCATTCCGGTCACAAAACAGTCACATTGCGTGTTGTCGCTGCGTAATTGAGTCGTTAAAATTGCGTTTGCTCAAAAACTTCCACACCTGAGCAAAGTAAGGCCCCGAAATAAAATAGAGGAGAGACTAGTTCCCTTTGAGTGCGCCAAGACTGTTCCCCTGCTTGCTGATCCTGGGCTTTGCGGCATCAGTAACTGCCAGCATCGCCGCCCAAACAAACAATCCTGACGATCGTCCACGTTACTCCGTCAAGAAAACCGTCGCCGTTACGCCGAAGGTTAGCGAAACCGCGCCGGCAACGACTGAGACGACGAAGACCACGACGAGGACAAACCTGCCAAGCGCATTAGCGCTTGAGACACGATTTCACGATCAAATGCTCGCTGCGCTCGATTCACACGTGGGTGCGTCGTACCACTTCAACACCACTGGGCCGAATACATTCGATTGTTCAGGTTTGGTGTGGCGTGCGTTCCAGGACATCGGCATCAATTTTCAGCGCGGACCGGCGCGGTCATATTGGGCCACGTTCGAGGCGCCGGCTAAAGGTGACGAATTCAAGTTTGGAAACATGGTTTTCTTCAGCGGCCTTAAGCACGTCGGTATTGTGGTCGACGAGAAAGGCTTTTATCACTCAGCCCGTCACGGCGGGGTGATGTATTCGCCTTTCAATGACTACTGGCTGTCGAGGATCGATGGATTCCGGCGCGTGCCTCTGAACGGATTGCAAACCACTATGCCGGAAAAACGTCTGGTGAAACCAACTGCAACAATTCCAATTGCCGACGATTTGAATCCGCGATAACTCGATTCTTAATTGCAAAAGAGAAAAGCCGCTGCGAGCAATCGCGGCGGCTTTTCTCTTTCTCGCGGCAAGCGGTTCTGTCTCTCAATTCTTAAACACAAACCCCGGGTGACGATCTTTATCTTTCTTCTCCCACACCGCCACGATCTTATCGACGGCGACATAGCAAGTTTCGCCTTCGTGATCCTTTAGTTGTAAAACGCCGCCACCGACACTGATGCATTCGCCGCGCAGACTCGCCGCGCCGGAACAAACGACATCAATTTCCCTGCCGATTAATTTCGAAAGAAGTTGTTCCATGCCAGCTAGTCGTCTCCATTGCGAAACGTAATCTGCACCAAAGGCAGAACCGTGTGGTCATTCTGCTGGCTCCGCTCAAATGCCAACAGGTCATAGTACGCGCAACGCTCGCGCGCGGGAAATTCGCGACACGTTAGCGGGCGCGCATTGTAAATCGTGCAGCGACGCGTCTCTGGATCAAGGAACTTGCAGGCCTCGCCGAAAATCGGATCTTTCTTGCGGCGCAGAATCCGCTCACCTTGCCAGGTCGTGGTGAAACGCTTTTCTGCGGTGGCGTAGTCAACTGAGAAAAAGCGCGCCAGACGCTTAATGTCCCGCGGTGTCACTTGCACGCGCTCGTAGATCGCGCAGCAATATGCGGGACAGCTTGAACAGTTGTAGTAACTTCGTTTTGCTGGTTTACCCATGCTCGATTCCGTAGGTATCAGAAGCCCGACCGTCAGGGAGGGCAACTTTGGTATTCACACTGTTGTATCAAAACCTAACTCGCCCTCCCTCACGGTCGGGCTTCTGACACGCTTATCGGCGCTTCGATTTTTTGTATTCCTTCAAAAGTAAGTCCATGAACTCTTCACGTCGCTCGTACAAGCGTCGCGGTGGCCGGGGTTTGTGTTTCGCCAGCGCGTACGCCGTGAGAATCGGCAGCGCGACCGTCGAATCCAAATAGCATACAACGGCATCGGGTAAGCGATCGGGATCGACTTTGCCCCACGACACGGCCTCGCCGGGAGTCGCGCCCGACAAACCACCGGTGTCCGGACGGGCGTCGGTCACTTGCAGGAAATAATCGTGCCCGCGCTCATCAATACCCAGCACTTCCTGAATCTGTGGCTCAGTTTGCAGCGCGAAATTCTTCGGCGAGCCGCCGCCAAGAATCAGAATCGCCGAACGACCTTTGCTCGGAGCGCCGGCATCTTGCCGGCTGGCCGCGGGCATCTTGCGCGCGCCTTTGATTCGAGCGCCACGTGCACTAGCGCTAACTATTCGCCCGCTGTTCTTAGCATGTGATGCTCCATCACGAATCAAGCCTCGCTTCGCCGCGAGCACAATCGCCGCCGTTTCGTTCACATCGAGCGAGGGATCGAAAGCGAGTTTGTTGCCCTGCAACGCTTTCGCTGCGACGTTCATGCCGATCGATGAATCGCCTGGCGATGAAGTGTAAAGCGGCACTGCGTGTTCGTACGCCGCCGCGAGAATCGACTTGTTCTTGATTCCTAGTTTGCGCTCACGCTCGCGCACGTAACGTCCTGCGCGATAGTGAAATTCGGCAGTCGACATTGGCTTTTGAAACTCCGCCGCCTCAATCATCCGGCGAAAAAATGCATCGGTGTCGAGCAAAACCGAATAATCAAAGAATATGTCGTAAATCCTGACGACTTCTTCATCGCGCAAGACAATGTCCGATGTTTGCGCGTTGCCCTGGTGCATTGCCAGGCCCAGTCCGAAATGTGTGTCATGATAAAAATTCGCGCCGGTCGAAATGATCCAATCGATGAAGCCGGCTTGAACCAGCGGAATCAATGCTGACATGCCGAGCCCCGCCGGCGTCAATGCTCCGGTGAGCGTCACCCCAACGGTTACGTCCGGCTCGAGCATCTTTTCCGCGAAGAGCTGACAGGCTTCGCGCAGACGCGCGGCGTTGTATGCGACGAATGTGTTGTCGACGAGGTCGACCAGCTTCGTCGTCGCGTCAATCGGCTGCGGATCGATCCGCCGCCCACACAGAAATTTACTTTGCTTCTTTGCCAACGGTTTCTAATTTAATGAGTGATTGAACCGCGAAGAATGATAGTCGGCGAGTCGCGATTTCTTGTCAACGTTGGAATGTAGTTATTTATGGTGCGGCGATGTTGTGACTAACCGTTCGCGGCAACAGATGGTTCAGGCAGACGCTTCACTTTCAAACGGCCTATTCGTTTCTCGTCGGCCTCGAGCACTTCGACTTCGAGTCCGCGAAAGGTCAGATGTTCGCCCAAGCGTGGCAGCCTTCCCTTCTCTGCAATCACGAGACCCGCAATCGTCGTGAAATCATCAGCTTCGATTTCCATGTCGAACAGCCGCTCGATCTTTCCAATCTCGGTGCTGCCTAAAACTTCGTAAGCGCCGTCTTCGGCGGCAACGATCTCTTCCGATTCATCGCCGCTAGTGTCCTCGTCTTCGATTTCGCCAACGATTTCTTCGAGGATGTCTTCGACGGTCACCATACCGGCGACGCCGCCATACTCATCGATCACGATCGACATGTAGGCGCGCGCCTTCTGCATTTCCTGCAATTGCTTCGCCACCGGTTTGGTTTCCGGCACAAAATAAACAGCCCGAATAAAAGGAGCGATCGATGCATCAGCTTTGCCCAGCGAAAGCGAGGGCAAGAGGTCGCGCACGTAGACGATGCCTTCAATGTTGTCGATCTGTTCGCGATATACGGGCAGCCGCGAATGTCGCGATTCGATTATCATGTCGCGCGCCTGGCGCACCGTCGCCGTATTCGGGAGCCCGACAATTTCGGTGCGCGGCGTCATCACTTCACCCACCCGCGTATCGCCAAACTCAATCGCGGACTGAATTAGCTCGCGCTCTTCTTCTTCGATAATCCCCTCAGCTTCGCCCACATCGATCAGTGCTTCAATGTCGTCGCCGGTGTCTTCCTCTGCTTCTTCATCGATCGCCTCCTCATCTTCTTCTTCGCGCATGCGATCGAATTGGCGATGCCATGGTTCGGCGGCAAAGGCGAGGGCGCGGTAAAACGGTTGCACGACCGGCAAGAGCCGCAGCAGTTTTCCTTCTGGATTACGTAAAGAGAGGAAGCGCGGAATGAACTGACGAAACACTCCGGCAAGCAACAGGCTGCTGAGCAGCGCGACGACCAAGCCGCCCGCGCTCGCAGACAACCAATGAAGAGAAACGAAAGCAACGAGAACCGTAAACGCGACGAGCAGAATTTGAATGGCCGCTGACAGCGTGAGGCTGAAGCGCGCGCGGTTTTCGAGAATCTCTTTGAGCAGCGGCGTGTAACGCGCGTTCGGATGCTCTTCAGCTTCGGCCGCGAGTCGTCGCAATCCGATGTCGCTCAACTGGCTGAAAGCCATGTCGACAGTAGCTAGAAATGTCAGCGCCAGGAGCAGGAGAAGACTGACGGCCAGTGCAATTTCCATAAAGGCTGGTAAATGGTAAATGGTAAATGGTGAATAGACAAAAACATGGAGTGCGGCGACTTATTGCCGCTTTAGTGTGAGCCGCGAGCAGCCCAAGTCCGACGCCAATAGCGCTGGACAGTCAGCGCACTTCAAACTTAGGTCAAATTCCCAGCTTTCGGCGCAATTTCAGCTCCCGCCGGTTCATTTCGCCGCTGTCAGTTTCGTGATCGTAACCGCACAAGTGCAGCAGCCCATGAAGAATTAGCTGCTCAACTTCATTCACGAACGTTAGACCGTTTTCTTTTGCCTGGACCGCGGCGCGATCGAGTGAGATCACGACTTCGCCCAGATTCGTTTTTATTTCCTTCTCAAAACGTTCCTGCTGAGATGGAAAAGAAAGCACATCCGTCGCGTAATCTTTTCCGCGAAACTGCTGGTTTAGTTTTCTCATTGCGGCGTCACCGACAAAGACAATCGTCGCGTCACATTTTTCTTTGCGCGTGGCACGTAAAGCGCGCTCGGCAAACTCGCGCCAACGCTTTGAATTTACGGGATGTTTTCGCTGGCGATTGATGAGCTCAACCATTGCCAATTGCCAATTGCCAATTTCCGATTGGATCGATCTCGTGAACTGCCGCCCAAAATCGGCAATTGGAAATCGCAAATCGGCAATGTCTTATATCTCGATCTTCTTGGTATGCGTCTCGTACGCCTTGATGATCATTTGCACGAGTTTGTGACGCACAACGTCTTTCTCGCTGAAATAAATAAACTCAATGCCTTCGATGTTTGCGAGCACGCGCTCGGCTTCCACCAGACCACTACGCTTCCCAGTCGGCAGATCGATTTGAGTCACGTCACCGGTGATTACTGCTTTTGATCCGAAACCGATGCGTGTGAGAAACATCTTCATCTGCTCGCCGGTCGTGTTCTGTGCTTCGTCGAGAATTACAAAAGCATCTGAAAGAGTTCGTCCCCGCATGAACGCCAGCGGCGCGATTTCAATCACGCGCTTTTCCAACAGCCGCGTCACGCGTTCGTAATCCACCAGGTCGAACAGCGCGTCGTACAAAGGACGCAGATACGGATCGACTTTCTCCTGCAGATCGCCCGGCAGAAAGCCGAGTTTCTCTCCGGCTTCCACTGCCGGTCGCGCAAGTACGATGCGGTTGACCTGCTTCTGCATCAACGCCTGGACCGCCATCGCGACGCCTAAATAAGTCTTCCCCGTGCCGGCGGGCCCAATACCGAAGACGATGTCTTTCTGTTGAATCGCTTCGACGTAGTGCCGCTGCGTCGCTGACTTTGGCGCCACCTGTTTCTTGCCGGCCGGACTGAACCGCGAGCGGGTGAAGTAATCCTTCAGGCTGTAGGCACGGTCTTCCGCAATCTGCGCAAACGCTTCGCGCAGCTCTTTGTCGGTGAACTGGCCACCGTCCGCAAAGAGCTCGGAAAAGTCTTGCAGGATTTGCTCGACCGTCTCGACGTCTTTCGGATCGCCGTCGAGGCTGACGTTGTGACCACGTCCGTTGATCTGAACGTCGAGCAAAGACTCGAGATACTTTATGTTCTGGTCGTGAACGCCGAAGAGCGTTTCCAGGCCTCTGGGTGGAAGCTCGATTTGCTTCAAGTGACTACGACAATCTCCTTATTGCTAGTTCTATGCAGGGGTTTTGAGGAATGAATTGCGAAAGCAATTTGTCGCATAGCGCGTGACGGCAAGCTACTACACGGGCCAATGAGTGTCAATTCTTAAGGACGCCAGTGTTTGTGACTTTGGACTTTGGACTTTGGACTTTGGACTTTGAACTTTGGACTTCGTGTTCTTGTTCCTGCGTCCTGCCTCCTGCCTTCCGCTTCTGCTTTCTGCCTTCTGCCTTCTGCCTTCCTACGGTATATTCTAGTGAACGCACCTCGGAGGGGTCGCATAATGGTATTGCAGCGGTCTTGAAAACCGCCGGCCGCAAGGCTATGCAGGTTCGACTCCTGTCCCCTCCGCCATCTCTTTGCAAGGGCAAAACTTTCCAGCAGTTCTCGCCGGCAAACACTGAGGCGCCGCGTTCGGCACTCTGACAGTGTGCCGGAACTTGGGACATCGATAGCTTTTCTACGGCAATTCCGCCAGCAGTCGCTCCGGCCCCATGAAGTCAATCGCATCTTTCTGTGTCTTGATCTTTTGACGCATCAGTTCGGCCCTTTCTTTCCCGATGTACTGATGGTTATTCCGCAGGGTGGCCACTCCAATGAGAATGCTCATCTGCAGTTCGCTAACCGGCCGGGCAAGCGCCTCGTCATCCGCCAGCGTGCCCACTGAACACGTCGGAGTGATCGCGGGCCAGTTGGTGTTCTTGTCGGTGTTTGAGAGTGTCAGCACCGGATACAGCGTCGGCGCGTTGGCGATTCGCGGACTGGGCAAAAACGGACAGCGCGGATCAGTCGTCATCTTCTTCCAATCTCGCAGCGTCGCCAGGATCGACGTGTGGTCGTAAGGCGTTTTTCCGGTTGCCACACGAAAGACGGTACCTGACTGGACGTAAGACGAAACCACTATCGTCGGCACTCTGACGCCGAAACGGTCAAAGCGGAAGTTGCCGTAGCGTGATACTCCTCCCGGTATTGGCGCAGCTGCTCCATAAGGCGTCGGAAAGTGATCGTAACAGCCGCCGTGTTCGTCGAAAGTAATCACCAATAGAATCTTGTCGCGGTAAGGGCTTTGCCGGACGGCGTTATAAACTTCGGCAAGATACTGCTCTGAAAGGCACACGTTATGCGGCGGGTGATAGTCTTCGGGATGAAAGATTCTCCAGGGTGGCAGCCACTCGGTAGTGAACCTGGGCTCGATAAACGAATAGGCGGGAATCTTTTTGTCCGGTGGAGCATCGGCGGGCGCGCTGCACAAATTCCGGAACGTCGTAAAGTGATGAAAGTGCTCGAGGTAATCCCAAAGCTTAACAAACTGAATGTGCGTGAGCGCCGGCGTGTAGAAGTTGTCGTGAAAGACCCCCCACGAAATCCCCTGACAATACATGACATTAAAAATCGTCTCGATATCGTAGGGCTCTGAGTCGTCGTTGTTGATGTGTCCATCCGACGAACCGGTGTGCACAAAGCCGCGGTTGGGCCACGTCTGGCACGGGGCCGATGCATACCAGTGATCACTGACCGCGAAACTCTTTGCCAGCGTGGAAATCATGTTGACCTGCTGCGGACTGTAAGACTGCATAATCTGTGGTGCAATCGCGTTTCCCGACTGCAAAGAATAGTCAAGCAGGAAGCCCGACATGTTGGCCGCCGTGTTCGGCGGCGGTGTTGTGGTGCCAAAAATCTGGCGGGTCATCTGGTCGAACAATTCACCAGGATCGGGGTCGGGAACGAGCATCGGGTTGTTGTAGTTTGGCCAACTGGTGGTGGGCTCCGTCGCGCAGAAGGTGCCGGGCGGGCCAGAGTTGCAATACTTGTTGGGGACCAAACCCTCGTAGGTGTGCCCGAATTGTACCGGGATATTGTGCGGCGGCCGGTTGCCTTGCTCCGCATAAAGCCAACCCAGAAGATTGTCCAGCGACCGATTCTCCATCATCAACACGATGACGTGTTCGATGTTATCCATACCGACAGGCATCAGCTTGTCCTTTCTATATGTCGATCTATATGCCGAGCTGGCAAAATCGTTCGAGTGTGGGAAAAACTAAACCGCAGCCCTGTTCGAATGAAGATGATTCAAGGACGGAGACCTTGCCGGTTCATCTTGCGAATTGATTTTTATACGCGGCCATGATCATTTCGTCCGTCCGACGGGCGAATGCATCGACGGATACTGGTTCCGGACCAACGCTCTGCACCTCGGTGAGGATGTTGAAGCGCGCAAAAATGACTGAGACGTTCATCTCGCTCGCGCCCGCAAAGCAAATGTCGCCGATTTCCAATCCCTTCTGACCGCAACGCGGCAGTTTAGGCGCCATGTAGGTCATCACCACATCGATGAGAGTCTCGTGTGCATCGATCACCGAGTTGCACTCATAAATCGTCGCTATCAGGCGTTGGCCTTTACCACTCGAATTGAAGATGTAACGCACAGTTCGACGTTGCCGCTGAGAGACGGGCAAGTCCTCTTTCTCGACCAAGTGCCATCCCTCGAAGCTCTGGGGAGCGAGTTCAAAGTCGCTTAATCGGACCTCGCGACCTCCCTCTTTGGTTTGGCCGGCCCATTCGGAAAATTCGTAGTTCTGTTTCACTTCATCGCGGTATGCATCCGCATCGTGGTCGATCATTTCACCGGCCTCCTTCCGCCGCTGCTGCTGGGCCAGGGTCCAATCGGATTGCACTTGCCTATGCCCGCCGCATCATTCGTACACAGTCTCTCCTTGTAACTTTGATCGTTGAAGGGCACTGCGACCGGCAATGGTGCGCCAGGGTTGGTTGAAAAGACGATGTTCACGGGAAAGATTTCAGCGTAGGGCGCCGCCCACGGATTCGAATCGCCGTCCACACGCAGACACGCGTCGAAAAGCGGGTCGGCGTTGCCGTGTCCACCTTTCCAGGCAACTTCATGGAAGCTGAAGCCACAGCCAAAGCCGGGACAGCCAAAAGCCGCCGCTCCAATTCCGCGGAATGGAGTAAGCGCGAAAGACGTCCCCATCTTCGACGCGTGCAGGTCACAACCCACGAGATTCGAGAAAGTAGTAGTAATCGTCGCGCAGTCGGTGCAATTAACGATGTTGCCGAGGCCGGTACCGCTTGTTAGATAGGCGAGAAACTGCGTTAGCTCGAAGATCGCCAGGAAGCCGCTGGTGTAATGCGAAGCGCCCGCGGCATTATCATAGACAAGGCCCAGGTTCCCATTAATCGCTTTGGTGATGGCCGTCGCCGCGTCGTCGCGTGTCTTTTGCCCTGCGGCCCAGGTGCAGGCGTGGTCCAATGCCTCAGTCCACGGATTCTGGTCGTTCGGGAACGGCTGCTGTTTCCAGGGAAGCTTAGGCTCCTCGAGAATGATGTAGATGCGATGATGTGTCGTCGCCAGCGGCTCCCACTCCGAACCGCCGCAGCATCGATATCTCCAATTCCACGTGATGTCTTCCAGCTTGATGCCATCATTGCCAATCGTGTGATGCCGCAATTCAAAGGAAACGAATTCAGGAACGGAAACGCCGCCACCAAAGTTCACAACCTGCGGATCTAAACCACCCAGCACGCCGCCGCCGTCAGCCTTAATCTCCGCTTGCGTAGCGGCATTCGGACTAATCGTAAACTTCGCTTTGATGGTTATCTTTTGACTCTTCGTCTCGAGAATCGCATAGGCGGCGGGTGAATCGCGGGCGATTGTTACAGCTGGCGTCCACTCAGGTACCGCGATTGTTGTCGTAAAATTCTTTCGCACATTCAAGGCATCGGCGTTCAGATTGTTGGCGTCGTGGTTGAACTTAATTGCCACCAACTTGAGATCACACGAACAGTGCTTCCGGTAGAAGTTGGGTGAAATCAAATGTAGAGCACGGAGAACGCCAAGAAGCCAACAAAACAAAGTATGCAGGCAGCCGCGACGGCACTTTCCGGAGGACATGAGGAACCTTCCTTTTTTTGCAGCGGGAGTATCACCTATGGAACTCCCGGGAGTTGCACACCAGGTGCAAGGACTTCATGGAAAATCGGTGTTCGTCGGGTCGAACAAGATCAATCCGCCGATGCACCCAAAAATTTTGCGCTTACGATAGTCCTCAACCAACCCCGCGTCAATAGGAGTATTACGGCCGCCAGCCAATTTTTGGCGAAACACTGTTGGAGTGTACGGGTTTGGGGGTTTCTACTCCTGTCCCCATTTTCAACAACTCGGTGCACGATATTTTCAGTTCTACGCGTTGCGGTCTGACGACCGAATTCATTGCCTCTTTGTAAAGCGACGAAACGCAATCCTGGATTAACCAACATTTCATTGACTTGCGGCGTCGGTTGCCGTAAGTTCCAATCCCCACAGGCTTGATTACCTTGTAGGCCCTGCTGTCCGCTTAGACTGCTAATCTCTCCTGCATCTCGTTCGAGTTGACAGCACACTCATCGCAAGGTGTCAGCGGCTTCGCCTTCCGGAGAATCGAATGGGTCGCTCAAATAGATCAGCCAGCAATGATTTTGTTCATCGACAATTAGCCTTACGCAATTCAGTTCTATCACTGCCTCTCTGGCGAAAGAGGTTAGCGTTGATACTCTTGCTTTCGGCGATCTCTGCGCCTATGCGCGGCATCGCGCAATCGAAAGATCAGGAGAAACGGGGGCTCGGTATGGCGCCGACTCCGAGTCCGACTCCAGCCTCCGTAACACTTGGCACTCCGGTCGATAAGCCGGAGTTGATTCTTCAATCCGGCCACACAAAATCTGCGAACGCAGTTGCTTTTAGCCCGGACAATCGCTGGCTCGCCTCGGGTGGCAAAGACAACGTCATAAAGATTTGGGACCTCGCGAATGGAAACGTCTTGCGAACGCTTTACGGTCACACGAGCAACGTTAACGCGCTCGCCGTTAGCCCCGATGGGAAGCTCATAGCCTCGGGAAGCGGAGATATTAATGACGAGAGAGATTTAGGGACCTTTGCTCAGGGTGGCGTGGTCGGCGGGACGGAAGACAACACGGTACGGATCTGGAGCATTCAGACGGGCCAACAGTTGCAGGTCTTCCGCGGGCACGAACTGCCCGTAGCAGCGGTCGCGTTCAGCTACGATGGCCTCTCGTTAACGAGCGTGGGCGGTGATGCGGTCAAAGTGTGGGACGTTTCGGCGGGCGCCGAGTTGCGCTCGCAAAAAACACAATATGGAAAAAGCGGCATGGAGAAACTCAACTCAATGCCATCATTTTCGGTATTCGGCGGCGGAGATAAGGAACGCAAGCAAGAGCAGCAACGGCAAAAGAATTTCAAGATGTCGGCGTCGAAGATTGCCGTCAGTGCGAATGGGCAACTGGCAGCGGTCGGCCAACCTGATAAAGCAGTCAAACTTTATGACGCGCAAAGCGGGCGCGAGCTGCGCGACCTGCAATTCAAGGCGATTCCCGAATCGGAAAACTCAAGTCTCGCGTTCAGCGCGGATGCGCGCCTGGTAGCCTTCTCAATATCGAACGAGGCAGTTTCAGTTCAGGAAGCAGCCACCGGCCGAGAGCTCTATAGCGTCAATACCGGAATCAGCAAGACGCCGCAGCGCGTGCAGTTCAGCGCTGACGGCCGGTTCCTGTTAACGGCTGCCGATTCCGACGCCCGCGCCGCGATGAAGTTGTGGGACGCGGCGACGGGTCAATTGATCCGCGAGCTGCAAACGAGTGGCGGCGCGAGAGTGATTAGCTTCAATCGCGACGGCAGCCTCATTGCAGCGGTGGCGCCCGGCGCTAAGGCAATCCGAATCATTGAAGCCACAACCGGGCATGAATCTCGTATTCTGCAAACCGGAGCAACGGACGCCGCGGATCGGGCCGAGCAAGCGGCGTTCATCCAGACCATCGATCCTAAAACGATGGCCACCCTTCAGAAGCGAGATATCACGACGCCAGAACAAATCATTGAGGCGGTCGAGGCGATGGCAACTATCTCGAGCGAAAAGCTCCAGGCGGGCGGCGCTGTCAGCTTCAGCCCCGACGGTCGCTTCTTGATTTCCAGTCACGTGCTCCTCAAGAATCTCACCACCGAATTGTGGGATACCACGGCGGGAACCCTCGTGCGTGGCAACAACGATGCAGCGCTACATGGCCGTGGGAAGCCTTTCTTTAGTCCGGACGGTCGCTTCAGGGAAGCTGCCTTCTTCCCGATGAAAGACTTCTACGACCCTTCAGCTGGCTCACTTCTAAATCCATTTACTAACGGCTACAAAGATGTTCATAAGCAGAGAATAGATCTCTACGAAGGCCTATCCGACAAGCGCCTGCGTGAGCTGGATGGGGGCAATGCTCCCGGCATGGGCGTTGTTCCGTCGGCTGGTTTTAGTTTCGACGGCAAGCTCATCGCGATGACCGGTTTCGAAAAGAAAGCGCGCTCCCTATTTATTTACGAGACCGAGACAGGGCGCAAGGTCAACACACTTCAGATCAACGATGACGAGCAAAGCGGGGCGGTGACGACTCTTTGCCTGAGCGCGGACGAGCATCTGTTAGCCGCGGGATACGGCAATAAGATCGATATTTTTGAAGTTATCTCAGGCAAAACGATCCGCACCTTGCCACATGCTGGACGGATAGTCTCCCTCAGCTTTAGTCCCGACGGACGCTTTCTGATAGCTCTGGGTGAGAACAACGACAAGTATATTTGGGACACGGTGTCGGGCGACAAACTCGCCACCCTGGTGAATTTCAGCGGCGCCCTCAACAGCCGCGGCAGCGATTGGTTAGTGGTCACTCCCGACGGGCTATTCGACGGCTCGCCGGCGGCCTGGAAGCAAATCCTTTGGCGGTTTGGCGGCAACACGTTTGATGTCATGCCGGCAGAGACCTACTTCAACGAGTTCTACTATCCTGGGTTACTCGCTGAAGTGATGGCTGGGAAAAGGCCGCGCGCTCCGAAAAACATTTCGCAACTCGACCGCCGCCAACCTGATATCAGATTTTCGCAACCGGACGTAAGTACTTCAGAACGCAACCTGACGGTAAGGCTTGAAGTGACTGAAAAACCCGCCGACAAAGATCATCGAGCCGGCAGCGGCGCGCGTGATGTACGGTTATTCCGTAACGGTTCACTGGTGAAAGTCTGGCGCGGCGATGTGCTGAAAGGCGAAACCGCAACCGCCCTGGAAACCAAAATAACAATCGTCGCGGGAGAGAACCGCCTGACCGCTTACACTTTCAATCGTGACAACGTCAAGAGCAAAGATGCTGAGTTGAGTATCAACGGTGCGGCAACTCTGAAGCGGCCGGGCACAGCTTACATTCTGGCCGTTGGTGTCAACGCATATTCCAACGCTCAATACAATCTCAAGTACGCAGTCGCGGACGCCACAGCTTTTGGCACCGAGGTCCAGAACGCACAGCAGCAACTGGCGAACTACCAAAAGATTGAAGTTGCGCCTTTGCTGAACGAGCAGGCCACGAAAGCAAACATCATCAAGGCACTACGACGGCTCGCCGGCACGGGGGACGCCTCAACCGGCGATGCCCCTCCGGCCCTCGAGAAACTGCAACGCACTCAACCGGAAGATGCAGTCTTCATCTATTTCGCCGGCCACGGGACGGCCCAGGGACAACGCTTTTATTTATTGCCGCACGACCTGGGCTATGCGGGCGAGCGAACCGCGTTGGACTCTGCAGGTCTGCAAATGATTCTCGAACACGGCATTTCGGACGAAGAGTTGGAGCGCGCCGTCGAAGGAATAGATGCGGACAAGTTTCTGATGGTCATCGATGCCTGCAATTCCGGTCAGGCCCTCGAAGCCGAGGAGCAGCGGCGCGGTCCGATGAACTCAAAGGGTCTGGCGCAACTCGCTTACGAAAAGGGGATGTACATCCTGACCGCGGCGCAGAGTTATCAGGCGGCCCAGGAAGCGACGCAACTTGGGCATGGATTCCTGACTTACGCGCTGATCGAGGAAGGCCTGAAGCAGGACGCGGCCGACAGCGATCCCAAAGATGGCGAAGTTGCAGTACGTGAATGGTTCGACTACGCAACCCGGCGCGTACCTAACATGCAACTCGAGAAGATTAAGCAGGCGCGTGACATTGGCCTCAATCTCTCGTTCGTTGCGAACGAGGAACGCGTAGCGGACTCAGAGCGGCGGCTGACCCAGACGCCCAGAGTGTTTTACCGGCGTGAATCAGAAGGACGGCCACTAATCGTCGCAAAACGATGACAAGCGCCCCATCAGAATGCCATTTCTCTTGCACAAGATCCCCTGGACCCCCTCAGCTTATTCGCCAAGCGGATTCGCGGCTCTCGTTTAATCAGCTACCCCGGCGACAACCAGCATTCCACCCAATTACTTACCTTAAGGACAAATACGAGGGATTTCACAGCGACACAATCTCGTGTAGAAGTCTTTATGTTTTCACAATCACCCGTTCTGTTCATGCGGACTAGAATGCCAGCCCTACTTCAGGCAGAGCGGGAGGAAGAAGTGTCGCGGATTGCGATGCTTTATGAAGACAATGAGATTCGAAAATCCAAGAAATACCGGATCGCTTGGCGGCATACGCCAGCCAAGCAACTCTGTCTCCCCATTTTCCCCGTACACACCAAATCGTTTCGGCGTTGAGCACGCATGGACTCCGGCGGTCTACGCGCAGAGAGGTCCGACTGTGCTGGTAGTAGAGGACAACGACGAAACTTCGTTTCTGCTGCGCACGGTCTTGCGGCGCAAAGGCTATGGCGTGATTGAGACTTGGGACGGTAAACAGGCGGTCGAAGTTGCCGAAAATGAAGAGCTCGATTTGATCCTGCTCGACCTGCAACTGCCGCGACTAAACGGCCTCGGCGTGATTCATCGTCTGCGACAGAATGCCAGGCTCGAAAACGTTCCAATCGTCATCATCACCGGCCAGGACCCGGAGAAGTATCGAAGCACCGCGATCGCGGAAGGCTGTGATGACTTTCTGAGTAAGCCGATTGATTTCGATCGACTGGACGCGTTGTTGGATTACTACGCGCCGACCGGGAAACTCGCGGCTTAAGACCGCCCTCGCAAAACCGATCCTTCAAATGGGTTTGTGTAAACCCTGAGTTTGGTTTCGATTCGTGTAAAGTGCGCCGTGCGGCGCGCCTTAAGGAGCGATGCTAAGAATTCCTGCATTGCTCCCTGCTCCATGGAACGTAACCGTCAAAGACACATTCCCGGTGAGCATCGGATCGAGTTTCACAACGATGTACGAAATGTCCGGCGCGCCGCCGAGCGTCCCAACAGCTTCGACCGTAAGTGGAATTCCGGCTGCGGTTACTGAAAGATCGGCACTCGGCTGCGGCAATCCGATATTCGTAAAGATCATCACGCGGGTACGTTGGTCTGAACTGAAGTTGTGGGAACCAACCACTGAAAATGGATCGCGAACAAACGTCACGGAATCGATTGCGATGACGTGATTAGACGCATCAGTGAAGAGATGTGGCGGATCATTATCCAATATAGTCGCCAGTCCCTGGCTATCCGCAATGGTGGCGTTCGTTGCATTTGAAATATTTACAAAAAATGTTTCATCCAACTCACAACGATGGTCTCCGTAAATGGGCACAGAGATTCGGCGGCTAGTTCCCCCAAAGATTAACTGAGTGCCTGAAACCCATGAATAATCCTCAGTACCTGTAATCGGATGCCCGGGCGTTGCTTCGGTGGCGGTTCCGGGAACAGTCGTATAGGAGAAAGTGACCTGTTGATCTGTCGAATGTGAAAGCGTAACAGTAAAGTCCACCGTACTTGTGCCATCGTCGCCTTCGAGAACCGTTATGTCGCTTATTGAAAGTGTCGGAAGCTGACTCGGCGGACCATCGGATATCGTGCATAAACCCTGCGCGTCAGCGATTGACGCATTCACGGGTTCACTAAGATCGATGGTAAATGTCTCGTTGGGTTCGCTCAATGAATCGCCCACAATTGGAACACTAATATTCTGGCTCGTTGCTCCAGGGCTAAAAGTTAGCATTCCTGATACAGGCTGAAAATCCACTCCAGAAGTTGCCGTCCCTCCAACAGAAGCATATTTAACGCTGACCGTTTGGGAAGCTGCCTGTGAAAGAGTCACTGCGAAAACGGCGTTCGTCGATCCGTTGCCACCTGTAACTGCAACATCCGTAATCGAGATAGAGGGCGGTACTAGCGGGTCGTCATTCAAGATTGTGCCAATCGCTTGTCCGCGGTCGACCGTGACGTCAGTGTTGCACGGCGCGAGATTCACGAGGAAGGTTTCGTTGGGCTCGAAAATCGCATCGGGAAAGATTTGCACTGAGAGCGTGGCTGTGGTCGTTCCTGGATTGAAGAAGATAAATGCCGGCGGATTTGTTAGCCCGTTTCCATACGGTGTGTAGTCACTATTGGCCGTGGCTGTCTGATCGGCAGTCGAAGCCTGTACGCAAACGGATTTTCCGCTCGGGGCTGAAAGAGACAGACCGAACTGTGCGACGGTATTCGCGCCTCCTGTGCCTTCTGTTACTGTTGCATCAGCGATTGAGACCGACGGCGGAGGATCGTTATCGATGATCGTTACTGTTCCAGAGTTCCCCACCGTCGCGCCAACGGCACTTCCCAGCGTCACATTAAATGTTTCGTTAAACTCGTCAATCTGATCGCCGTTAACCAGCACTTGAATGTTCTGACTTGTGACTCGTGGGCCGAAGGTAAGCATTCCAGACGCGGGCTGAAAATCCACCCCACTAGTCGCATTACCGCCACTCGTGGCGTAGTTGACTGTCACGGTACGACCCGTCATCGGAGACAAGCTAACTGTCAGAACTGCCGGCACGCTACCGCTGTCAGGTTCATTGATCGACACGCTGTTCATGGTTAAGACGGGCGGCACATCATGATCCTGCAAGGTTATCACTTGCTCGTTTACAGGCCCTATCGAGTCGACATTCGTGCCGTTGCGCAAACGCACTAGAAAGGTCTCGTCTGGCTCCGTAATAGCATCGTCCATGATGGGGATGTCAAAGCTCTTCGTAGTCTCACCGTCGTTGAAAACAAGAGTGCCGGATGTGACGATATAATCCTGGCCTCCAAGAGCCGTAACATCACGTGTCGAATACTCAAGCGACAAGGTGCCGTGGCTTCCGCCGTTGCGCACGACATTAATCGTGATCAAACCAACATCTTCGATCGCCTTGATTGGCGAGTTGGCAATTTGAGCATTACCGGCAGCTTGACTGACGTCACACGGAGAAAACTCGGAAGTGTTTCCCGCACTGTCCGTGGCCGTTGCTGTAATCACTTTTCCAGGACCCAGTGGCTTGGTGACGACCACCGAAAATTGCGCGTTACCGCTCGCGTCTGTAGCAGCTGACGTGGATCCGAAAGCAATCGCGGCTTCGCCATTTCCAGATGGATCGCAGGCGCTGTTTGCATAGAAATTGATCTGAAACGTGCTATTTGGCGAACTGTTGAGAGAACCGGCGATGGTTGTTTGCGCCGGGTCTGCCACGACTGAGGTTATCAACGGAAAATTCTGGCGATTGTTAGGTCCTGAGTCCGAATCTCCCGAGTCGTTTGCCGTTACGCCGTCGTTGGCGAGATCAAGTCCCAGCCGTCCATTCGAAAAGACAGAATTTCCTGTGATGGAATTGCCAGTGCCATCCAGGACTTCGATGCCGGTCCCAATACCAGTCTCCGCCGTTGGGCCATTGAAGGCCACGATATTTTCCGCCTGAGTTGTGGGGCCGCCAACTATTGTATTAATCGCGCCGGAGATACGTATCCCTTCGACGCGATTCCCCAAGGGCGATGTGCCATCCGCCGCAACTCCGATGTAATTCCCCTGAACGATGTTCCCGATCGGTATGCCACTGCTGCTTGCAATCGACACGCCCCAGCCGTTTCCGGAAATTACGTTACCTGCTCCCGGAATCGATCCACCGATCGTGTTGTTCGAGGAATCAAAAATGGCTACGCCGTAGTTCGTGTTTCCGAAATTCACAGTGCCCGTCGCATCCGTGCCTATGAAGTTACCTTGAATGACGTTGCCGAACGTGCCGTTGACCTGCATAACAATTCCCGCATAGTTGTTCGCCGAGATAACATTGCGAGCCTCAGGAACCGCGCCTCCGACAACATTGTTCGAGGATCCGAGAAAGATTCCGGAAAAGTTACCCAATCGGCTGTCGCCGGCAGCATTCGTCCCAATGAAATTTCCCTGGATCACGTTTCCAGTCGCGTTGACCCCGAACATCGAGATCCCATGAAATCCCGAGCCCGAGATTACATTTCGCGTTCCAGGCGTGGTTCCGCCGATGGTGTTGTTTGGTGAATCATTAATCGTGATCAGATTTCCATTGCTGTTTGTCGTGAGATTGCCTGTCGCGTCGGTGCCGATGTAGTTTCCCTCAATGTGGTTTCCACCCGCCGTCACAATTGAGATTGTAAAATCCTTCGCATGATTCACGATGAGGCCGCGAATCGTGGTGTTACCGCCCTTGATTGTTAACAGACCGCCATTGGGCAAACTCGGAGCATTTAAGCCACTCAACTCGATAAGCGGAGTCCCCGCGAATCCCGGTTGCGTCGTTCCATCGATAATGACAGGATCCGTGATGTCGGGAAGCAATGCGGTCGGAGCAATCGTCTGCAAGCCAGAGCCAATACTGAACGTGATCAAATCAGTTCCGGCATTGGCATTAGCATCGAGAATCGCTTGTCTTAATGAACCAGCACCGCTGTCATTGGTGTTAGTAACTGCGAAGGTAACAGCTGCATGAGCCTGAGGCTGAAAATGCGATCGCAGCTCATACGGCGCAAGCCAAAAACCCAACGCGGTAAGCGCAATCATTAAGATGTGTCTTGCGGGCCTTAACATCTGAACATCTGGGAATGGATGTTGAGTGAGACTGGGACCTTAGAGCCACGAGAATCCCTGCTCGCAGAAAGTCTTAATAACCGTCAAGAAACTGTCAAATGCTCGCTTTATGCGTTGCTACTCCGCGATGGTGCGATCAGCGAGACGCTTGTAAACGACAGGCAGACGAGTGCCAGCGCACCTGTCTAGCGGATCGGACGGCGAGTAGCCGCGATCGTAGATGTGGTTTTTACGCGAGCTTCAGTCGCGGCGAGACGATGATTAATTCCCGCGTGATGAAAATGACAGATGGCGACTGCCAGTGCGTCAGCGGCGTCGTGCGGTTCGGGCACCGATTTCAGCGACAGCAGAATTCGCACCATTTCCTGAACCTGGTGTTTCTCTGCGTTGCCGTACCCCGCAACCGTCAGCTTGATAGAACGCGGCGAGTATTCGCCGATTTCCAGTGAAGAACTTTCCGCCGCCAGCAACGCGACGCCACGAACCTGGCCAAGTTTCAGAGTAACCTTTGGATTGTTTGCGAGGAATGCTTCTTCGATCGCGCACGCGTCAGGGGTTAATCGCGTGATCACTTCATCAAGCGCTCGGCTGATCTTCAGAAGTCGCGAGGAGAATGTGGCGGAGGATTTCAGCCGCACCGCGCCGAATTCGACCAGGCGATAGCTGCGGCCGTTCGCGTCGCCTTCGACGACACCCCATCCGGTACATTCGCTACCAGGATCGATTCCGAGAACACGCACGCCGCGAAACTAACACGCTGACTTTAGATTGTCATTAGAAATTTGCGATTGGGAGTTCGTTTACAACCGCTTTCACGCCGCGGCCATGTCGGCCGCGCTGATATCAAAGTTCGCGGAAACTTTCTGCACGTCGTCATGGTCTTCCAGCGATTCCATTAGCTTGACCATCTGACTCGCCTGCGGGCCCTCGAGCTTAATGTAGTTCTGCGGAACCATTTCGACTTCCGCGACTTGGGGAGTTACGCCTGCGCCCTTGATCGCGTTCTGGACGGATTCGAAACTGTCGGGAGCCGTGATGATTTCCCAGTTATCTTCGTCATCGCGAATATCTTCGGCGCCGGCTTCGATTGCGAGGTCAAACAATTCGTCTTCAGCCTTCGCAGCTTTCTCGACCACGAGGTAGCCCTTCTTTTCAAACATCCAACCGACCGAACCTGATTCACCAAGGTTGCCGCCGTTCTTAGAAAAGATGTGACGAATTTCCGCGACGGTGCGGTTGCGGTTGTCGGTCATGGCTTCGATCAGCAACGCGACGCCGCCGGGCCCGTATCCTTCGTAAGTGATCTCTTCGTAGTTGACGCCTTCTTCTTCGCCGGTGCCGCGACGAATTGCGCGGTCGATCGTGTCGTTCGGCATGTTGCCGGCTTTCGCGTCCGCGATGGCTTTGCGCAAACGCGCGTTCGCGTCCGGATCGCCGCCGCCGGTGCGCGCCGCAACGGTCAATTCCTTAATGAACTTGGTAAACAGTTTGCCGCGCTTGGCATCGAGCGCGCCTTTCTTATGCTTAATCGAATGCCACTTCGAATGTCCCGACATTACAAAAGATCCTTAGTTGGATTGATTGAATTGCCCCGCAGAATATCGCACTGACGTTTAGGAGTGCAACGCGGCCGCGCTATTTAAGCTTGTCGTATTCCTGATGGGCTTCCGCGAGGAGTGGCAGTGCAGAATCGGCTTCCTTCCAAAGGTCGAAGAAATCCTGGTAAGCCTTCCGCGCGGTGGCGTTGTCGCCGCTTAACGCGGATGCGCGCGCATATTGCAAATGCGCCAACGAGTACAGCGGCGAAAGCGGGTACCAGCCGCGATGATCCAAAATCCCTTTGAATTCAGTCGCTGCCTGTGCGCCATTCCCCTGTTTCAGATAAGCCTGTCCGCGCGCGTACTGTGGCCAGAAATCGCCATAGACTTCATATCGGCGCGCACTCTCCAGCAACTGCACGGCCTGTATCGTGTTACCGCGGGCAAGTTCAAGCTGAGCCTTGATCAAAGGAATCGAAACCGATTTGAGCAGACTGTCCTGCGGAAAGCGTTTCAGCATTTCATCGATCAGCGACTGGGCGGCGCCGGCTTGATTGCATACCGCCAGCGCATTGGCGGATTGATGTAAGCTCGAAAGATCCCGCGAAAGTGAAAGCGCCTTCGTCGTCAGGCCCGGGACCTTGTCACATTCGCGAAAAGTGGCGTCGCGAATCGCGTCTTGCAACACAAGCTGCGCCGCGATTTCCTTCAAATTGTTTCGCTGCGCCCAATCTGCGGCTTGCTGACTTAACTGATTTGCTTTCGCGACCTGTCCATGGAACTCGGCCGCTTGCGCCTGCCATGATTCCGAAAGGTATCCGGTGTATTTGCTCGAGGCCCAATCCAACTGCTCCTTGGCGCCCGCTGCATCACCGCGGATGAATGCAAGATGATACAAATTCAGGTGCATCGCATCCGTTTCCAGTTTCTGGCCCAATGCGTTCTGCAAGACCTGTCTCGCTTCATCGAATCGGTTGAGACCGATGAAAGCGATGGCGAGGTTCGCGTGCGCTTTCGCTTCCTTTGGATTCAAGCGCGTGGCTTCACTCGCCTCTTCGACGCCTTTGTCGAACGGACCCGTGAGGGTGTATCGCACCGCGAGCAGGTTGTGCGGTTCCCAATCGCGCGGATAGGTGCGCTTCCAAACCTCGAGCGCGTCAGCCGCCTTGTCGATGTCTCCGGTAACGGCGCCATAATAATTCCACGAGACGTAAAGCTTTTCACGCTCGCTCGCGCGGTCACGATACTCATATGCCTTCGACGCCGCCGCCCGAGACGATTCGTATTGCTTCATGAAGTTGTAACAAGTCGCCATGCGCGCGAAGGCGATCGCGAAACGTGGATCGACTTCCACCGCACGCTCATAAAAAGGAATCGCTTTCGCATAACGACCATTCGAATGCTGCTCCAGCCCGAGGGAGTAATAGCGCAATGCTTCGAGCGATGAAGTCGTCACCTGCTCAATTGGCGCATCGAAATTTTGAATCGAGCTAAGGGTCTCACCCAGCTTTTCACGCAAGCGCGAAGTCGCTGTACCCAAAGACTTCAGCACCTGATCTTTTCCGTCAGCATCAGCCTGATCAGATGCGATCGTGTCGCCTGTCTTGGCGTTCAAAGCCTCCAGCGAAATCACGTAATGATTACCCACACCGGAAATCGATCCGATGAGCATCGCTTTAATGCCCTGACGTTCACAGATTTCGCGCGCAATTTCACGCGTCACGCGCTCTTCCGGCGACTTGTCCATGAATCGCAGGGCATCGTGCACGCGGTCTTCCGAAAGGATGTCGAGGAAAGGCGATTGGCGAAGTTGCGCAGACAGCGCTTGCTTCAAAGTCTCGTCGAACACCGGATCGCCAGTCGTGTTCACAAAGTCTGCAACCAGAATTGTGTCTTTGTCGGTGAGGGTTGCGGTGCGATTGCGAAAACCGAAAAACCAGACTCCGCCGATGAGCAGAACCCCTGCAAGGGCCACGGCGGCCACCGCAATTTTATGACGCCGCATCCCCTCGAAGATGTATTCGGCGCTGGAGACCTTCGTCTGCGCTGCGCTCGAGACGGGACCGGTCGATTGCAAGTTCGCCGGAACCGACGTGTGAATGCTTAAGTGAGATGAGTGATGCGCCGCCTCGGTGTCACCCATGGCAGCGAGCGCGTCGGTCAACTTGTCGGGCGCAATCGATCGTTCCAGTTCGGAACGAAACTCAACCCTTTGTTTTAGCTTCCGCAGGTCAGATTCAAGCTCTTTGACTGTTTGATAGCGCTCATCGACATTCTTGCGCAGCGCTTTCATCACGATCCATTCGAATTCGACCGGAAGTCCCGGCGAAAAGCGCGCGATGGGCGCAGGCTCGCTCTTCGCAATCGCAACGATCACGTCGGTCTTTGTCTCGCCGCTGAATGGCGCGCGGCCTGTCGCCATTTCGTAGAGCATCACGCCGAGGCTCCAGATGTCCGTGCGCGCATCCACGCCCTTTCCGCGCGCCTGCTCAGGCGACATGTATTGCGAAGTGCCCATCACAATTCCGGCGTCTGTCTGCACCAGCGCGCGCGTGATCGCTTCGGTGTCGGTCGTCTCGCTTTGGAACGAGGTATCGATGAGTTTTGCCAAACCAAAGTCGAGCACTTTCACGTGCCCATTCTTGCGAATCATCACGTTCTCAGGCTTGATGTCGCGATGCACAATACCGGCCGCGTGCGCCTCTTCCAGCGCGCCGGTAACCTGAATCGCGATGTCGAGAATCTCGCTGACTTCCATCGGCGGCCCGCCCAGTCGCTTTCGCAACGTAATGCCGTCGATGTATTCGGTGGCGATGTAATGGCGGCCGCCCTCATCACCCATTTCATAAATCGTGAGAATGTTCGGGTGATTCAGAGCTGAAGCGGAGTACGCCTCCTGATCGAACCGAATCAGCCGATCGCGATTTGCGGTAAGTTCTTCATTGAGCACTTTGAGCGCGATTCTGCGGCCGAGTTTCGTGTCTTCGGCCAAATAAACCTCGCCCATGCCGCCCGCGCCGAGCTTTTGGAGGATTCGATAACGCGAAATGGAAGTTAATTCCATCGGGGAACTTATTTCGAAAGGATCAATTGCTCGAGCGTCGCAGCGTCCGCGCCTTCAATGCGCACAACTTTGCGCTTCGCGTTACTGCCGGCAATTATCTCGACGGCATTCTGCGGCAATTTGAAGATTTTTGCGAGCATCCGTTGCAGCTCGCGATTAGCTGCACCTTCGATTGGTTTCGCAGCAATTCTCACCTTTAGCGCGCCGTCATGTTCGCCGACAATTTCGCTACGAGGTGCGCGAGCCACGACAAGTACATTAAAGGTGAGATTTCGACCGTGTTGGGAATGGCGAATCAAGATAAGTAAACCGTAAATCGTGAATAGTAAATAAGAAACTGAAGCAGCTGGTACGTAAGAAACTGCGAAGTTCTCTGTATTTCTGTCTAAAATCTCCGGCTGGAAATGGCTGTTTCTATTTACGATTTACGATTCACGATTTACTAATTTACGACTCACGATTTACTAGAAATAACGCACCTGCCAGCCACTCAATAATGTCGCAGCGATTACAGACTGCAAGACCCAAAGAATGATAAACGCGATGATGGGCGAAACGTCGAACATGCCGACGAGAGGAATCATGCGACGCAAAGGAGCAAGCAGCGGTTCGGTGGTTCTGATCAAGAATCGCATTCGCTTGCCGTAACTGACCACAAACCACGCCATAATGATCCGAGCGAAGATCATCAGCTCGTAAAGTCCGACTAATGCATAAAGAACGTAACCGAGAATAGCCACCGACGCATTCGGCCTGCCGCTCGAGACTGCGGTGAGGATCCCGGCGACGGTGTTAAGAAACCCATTAACCACCTGAATTACAAAAAACCCGATCAAAATAAAAACAACAATCACGATTACCGGCGCCACAATCGGATCGACGCGCATCGCCACAAGCATGCTGCGCACCGGCAGCACAATCGGATCTGTAACGCGCTTCACGTTAATCGCGTGCCACGTGAACGGATTCACGTCCATGCGTCTGAACAGCGACCGCAGAAGAATCAAAAGAATTCCGGCGAGGATCACCGCAACTATGCCGAAGTAGACGAACAGATCAATTTGCCTGAGTATCGTCATAATGTTGTAGGTCAGGCCGCCAGCCTGTCCCTGAACCGAGTCGCGTACCAAAAACGCGATAGGCTGCCAGCCGGTCGTGCTACTTCGCCTTGTCGCGCGTTCCGAAGATCGCCGTGCCCACCCGCACCATCGTCGCGCCCTCTTCAATCGCGACTTCGAAATCATGAGTCATTCCCATTGAGAGTTCACCCACGCGCTTGCCGAACGCGCGTTGCGATGCGAAATGATCGCGCAACTCCCGCAGTTTCAGAAAAAAAGGTCGCGTCAATTCGGCGTCATCAAAGAATGGTGGCAGCGTCATCAGACCAATCAGTGAAAGTCGGGCACTCGAGTTCACAGCCTCAATGAGCTGCGGCAAATCGCTTTCCGCAACTCCCGACTTTGTGGCTTCGTGTCCCAGATCAACCTGAATCAGCACCGGCAACTCTTCCCGCTGCAAATCCTGACAGGCATGATCGAGTTTCTCCGCAAGGCCGACTGAGTCGAGCGAGTGAATGACGTCGAAAAGTTGGACTGCGCGCCGCGCTTTATTCGATTGCAAGTGTCCGATCAAATGCCAACGCGCTGCATCGCGGCCAACTTCGCCGATCTTCCCGTCAGCTTCCTGAACGCGATTCTCGCCGAGATCGGTCACCCCAGCGGCAATCGCTGCTCGAAGAACTTCGGTCGGATGCGTCTTCGAAACGGCAATGAGTTGTACGCCGTCGCGCGTGCGTCCGGCCCGTTTCGCTGCCAACGCGATGCGCGACCGCACCTGTGCCAGCCGCTCTTCCAACCCCTTAGTGTCGTTTGCCATCAGTCGACCGTAACGCCACGGCACTATAACAATCGATTTTGAAATGCGGCAACTGAACATTAATAGGTGCGCGGGCTTTGGTCGATATCGTCGAAAAGCGTCCCGATATCGTGCGTACTTTCCGAACAGCGCAGGTTTAGCCTTGCGTTAGCGCAGCTAATTCCGCTGGCACGATGATTGTTGTCTCAAACATTACCATCCAAGAATTTCTGAATTCTTGAGACACGAAGTTCGCAACCGGAGGTGAACGAATGAAAATGTTGAGACATGAAAGCAAATTTGTGATGTCGATATTTTTTGGACTTCTTCTATTATTGATTCTGCCAGCGGTATCGGTCGCACAGGGTCGTGGCCGCGGACGCGGACCCGATTGGGACAAAAAGTGTGCGAAGTTTGTGAACTGCCATGACGCGCGTGACGGCCGTTGGGATGGCCGCGGACCTCGGCGAAACGCATCCTATCGAAGAAACGGGATGTTTGTTAACCGCGGTGATCGCGTGGGATATCGGAACCGCTACAACATCAACGATTATTGGCGGCAACGCCACTTAACGAATCGGCGAACCTTTGACATGAATCGGCGATATCGCACTTACAGGCGGCCGTACTAAAACAGGAACAGTAAGATCTGCGCGGAGTTTTGAATCGAGGCGTTTCTTGACACCGTCGAAGCCCGATTCGTATAGTGAGTTTCCGTTCGCGGATGTGGCGGAACTGGCAGACGCGCAGGTCTCAGAAGCCTGTGATGGTGACATCGTGGAGGTTCAAGTCCTCTCATCCGCACCATGAAATCAAAAAGGCGAGTCGTTTGACTCGCCTTTTCTGTTTTCGGAACGCAGGCATCCCGCCGCGAGGCGCCGACATTCTGGGCGCCAGGCTTAACTGGGGCGTTTCAATTTCGCGCCAATTAGAACACCCACTGCTCCTGTAAATGGAAGCGCAAACGGCACCCAAACAGGCCAATAGGCTTTCTGGATCGCTTCCATCTTCGGAGTCTCAGCGGCACGAACCAAACCAACATTCGCATCTCTCTTCCTTGTATCGGCAAAGGCCACAAGCAAACCGAGGACGATCACGACAATGGCCAAGCCTAACTGCGCCCTTCCCCGTTTTGCGATCAGCACACAGATGAATCCTCCGATGATCGCGTCGACAATGTTGATTGCAAACGCGACCGCAACCCACGCTGTCGATGTTTCGTAGGTGCCGGGCCGGAAGGCAACTTCGGAACCGAATAAGAGAAACGCGCACGTGAAAGCGATGAACGCCAACACGAGCATTGCGACGTAGGAGATAACGATTGCCAGGATGGCGCGACCCATGAGATGAGATCCGTCGTCGTTATGATCGTCGTCTCAACTTGCCGCCGATTACCGCACCGATTCCCTGTATCACCGGAAGCGCGAACGGCGTCCAAATCGGCCAATAGGCTTTTTGTGCTGCTTCCATCGAAGGAACGTCGCCCATGCGAATCATGTCCGCGTTCTTTTTGGCTTTCATGACCGCGGGCACCGCCAACAGCCATCCAAGCACAATAATGAGAATCGCTAAGGCGAGTGGCGCCTTGCCGCCCTTCGCGATGGCCGCGCAGATCAAGCCCGCGATAATGGCGGTGATGAAAGTAGCGACCACCGACATGAGGATCCATCGGTTCGAGGCGAGATACCGATGCGGTTTGAATGCGTTATTAGGCCCGACCACAGCATAAAGTCCAACGAATACCGCGAAGTTAATTATGAACATCGTCACGTAACCGACGATGACTCCGATGATTGATCTCGCCATGATGACTTCTCCGTGGTGAACAGAACTAGAAAATCACGCCGCGTTTATCACAAACATAAGGGCAGCGGCAAGCCTACTGCGTCGCAATAGCGCAGCGGCCGCCACGCAAGACGTATTTTTGGATTTTGCCGGTAGCAGTCTTTGGAAGTTCAGGCACGAAGTTAACGCGGTGCGGTGCTTTGAAATGGGCGAGATGCTCGCGTGCAAATTCACGAAGTTCTTCTTCGGTCGTGGTCGCTCCGTTCTGCAGCACTACAAACGCGTGCGGCGCTTCTCCCCAACGTTCGTCAGGCAAACCCACGATCGCGACTTCCTGCACGGCCGGATGACGTAATAGCACGCCCTCAACTTCAACGGATGAGATGTTCTCGCCGCCGCTAATGATTACGTCTTTGAGTCGATCGCGAATTTCAATGTAGCCGTCCGGATGAATGACGGCAGCGTCTCCGGTATGAAACCAGCCACCGCGCATTGCCTGTGTAGTCGCTTCGGGATCGTTGTAGTAACCGGCCATCACCACGTTGCCACGCACGACGATCTCGCCACACGTTTCGCCGTCGTGCGGAACCCCAACGCCATTTTCATCAACCACGCTTGTTTCGCCCGAAGTAATCAACTCGACGCCTTGACGTGCTTTTATCGTTGCGCGTTGCGCGATTGATAGAGTTTCGTGTTCGGCGCGACGTTCGCAGACGGTGATGAACGGTGTTGTCTCAGTTAGACCGTAAACCTGTGTGATGACCCATCCGAGTTCGTCTTCCAGTCGTTCAATCGTGGATGCCGCAGGTGGCGCACCCGCAGTCATTACTCTCAACCCACGCGGAGCGTGTCCGCGGGCCTTTTCATCCGCATTTGCCAAACCAATCAGCACCGTCGGCGCGGCGCACAGCATCGTGATTCGCTCGCTCTTCAACAGCTCAAAAACGCGAACCGGATCGACTTTTCGCAGACAGACATGCGTCGCTCCCGCCGCAGTTACCGTCCAAACAAACGTCCAGCCATTGGCATGAAACATCGGTAGCGTCCAAAGATATCGGTCAGCGCACGACATGTGTTCGTGCACGAGCGTCCCGACTGAGTTCATGTAAGCATTGCGGTGAGTGATCATGACGCCCTTGGGCCGCGACGTTGTGCCACTCGTGTAATTGATCGTCAGCAAGTCATTCTCATTGATTTCGGGCGCCTGGAACTCGCCCGCGCTTTCGGCGAGAAGCTTTTCGTAATCGAGCCAGCCTTCAACCGATCCTTCGAGCGCGACAAAATGCTTCACTTCGGCAAGTTGAGAGCGCACGCTGTCGACTGCGGGCAGATAGTCGTAATGACTGCACACGACTTTCGCGCCGCTGTGATTGATCAGGTACGCAAAATCCTCGGCAGTCAGACGATAGTTGATCGGCACGAGCACCGCCCCAATTTGGGGCACAGCGTAAAACGATTCGAGTTGCGCATGCGTGTTCGGCGCGATGTAGGCAACGCGATCGCCTTGTGCCACTCCGAGCGCTTGGAGCGCTGTGGACCAACGGTCGCAGCGGTCCAAGAACTGCTCGTAGGTTAAGCGCAGCTCGCCATCCACGACAGCTTCGCGATCGCCATAAAGCTTGCGCGCGCGCCGAGCAAATTCGATCGGGGTTAGCGGCGTTTCCATTCGAGTAAACCTGACCAGGGAAGAGGCGGCGAAAATTTATCAGCGTAAGCTGACCGCGGCAAGCTTAATGGTCCAAAGCATGCACGGCGTCAGGCCCGCGCGGCGCTCTCGACTCTTAACTTTTCGGCGAGCAGCGGGACGATTTTGCGGGGGATATCAATCGCGGCTTTGATGTGACGTGCGTGCGTGAAGTGTCCGGCGACATAAACTCCCGGCACATTAGTTTCGAATGTTTCTGGATCGTAAACCGGAACCTCGGTTAGCTTTCCTGGCTGGGTTCCTACGCCAAGATTTTTCAACAAAGTCAGGTCTGCATCACTGCCCACCAGCACGAAGACGACATCATTCGGAATCGTGAGCGATTCGCCCTCTTCAGTGGTCATTCGCACTGAGTCATCGGTGATTTCGTCAATGTGCTTGTAAAGAATCACTTGCAGGCGGCCCTCGGCGATTTCACGCTCCAACGGACTGCGCACCCAATGCTTCATCGCGCCTGCTTTCGGATCGCGGTTCTCCCAGTCTTCACGCCAAATGGCCATGGTCGTGCGCGCGCCTTCTTCAGAAAGAAATAAGGCCGCTTCAGCGGCGCTGTTGCCACCACCAATAACCAGCGCTTCGCGGCGCACGTACGGATAAGGTTCGATGAAACGATGATGCACCTTTGGCAGGTTTTCGCCCGGGACATTCAAGCGTCGCGGGTTCTCCATCGCGCCGATAGCAAAGAGAATTGCGTGCGCATGATAGGTTCGTTCCTGTTCGCGCGCGTGAAAACTTCGGTGCGTGCGCACCATGAAGCCGTCGTCGAAGTTGCCGCTGACATCGAACACTTCCTCGCCCGTATTGATGTTCAAGTCGTTGTCGAGGACGAAATGAATGTAGTGCGAAAGCAGCTCCTCGCGCGTCGGCTTTTCCCGAATCGGCTGCAACGAGGCTTCGCGCATCTCGAGTTCGTTCGGCGTCGAGAACATCGCGCGCCCGACGGGATACTGGCGGATGGTGTTAGCGATTGTCCCCTTCTCGATCACGATATAAGACAGACCTTCACGCGCGGCCGCATCCGCCGCAGACAATCCTGCCGGACCGGCGCCGATGATTAGTAAGTCGACAATATCTGACATTCAATTCGAAGCCTGATGATTGTCTAAAGTCCAACGTCCAATGTCCAACGTCTTCCTATGCAAGCGGACGTTTGACGCTGGACGTTGGACAGTCTTAGAACTCGACCGTACCGCGTGCCACCACCACCGACGGTCCGCCGACACGTACTTCTTCAACCTTGCCCGGTGCACCTTTGACCTCCAAGCCAATGCGGCTGGGACGTTTGATGAAGTCGCCTTGTTCGATCACAAACTTGTAAACGCCATCCGTCGGCTCAACCCCCGTCGCGTTGTGATGCACCAGATACCCGCCCAGCGGGCCGGCCGCACTGCCGGTCGCCGGATCTTCGCCGATGTTCTGTCCGACAAAGAAACGCGCGTGCGCGCGGGCGTCACCGACTTCGATTGTTTCGCGCGTAAACGCGTAACATCCTGTTGCGCCCGAATCAGCAAAAGTGTGCCGCGCGTAAACCTCTTCCAGCAAAGAAATGTTCGGCCGACAGCGTCCCAAATCCGCGAGCGATCGAATCGGAACCATCAGCATCGTGTTGCCGGTTGAGCAAGCTTGAATCGGCAGCGTCTCGTCCAGGTCTTCGCGCGATAAACCGAGGCCGCGCGCAATGTCGGCCTGATCCTGCCAATCATCGATCTCGGCTTTGATCTCGAACTTGCCTTGTGTCATCACCACCCGTGTGGGCTCACCGTCTTTGAATTCGATCTCCACGGGAAGTATGCCGATGCCGACTTCATGTTTGATTTGGACGATTCCATTTCCACCTTCAGGCAGCGGCACAACACCTTCACGCGCCAGACAATTCCATGTTCCAGCGATGGGGTGGCCGGCGAATTTCAACTCACTCGTCGGCGTGAAGATGCGCAGACGCCGCACCACATCTTCATGTTCTGACGGCAACACGAACACGGTTTCCGAGAGATTCATCTCGCGGGCGATGCGCTGCATCTGTTCGTCCGTCAGGCCCTCGGCTTCGGGAAACACCGCGAGCGCATTGCCGGTGAACGGCTCGTTGGTAAACACGTCAAGTTGGGTGAAACGCAGTTTTTTCATGTTGTATGTCTGCGGATAAAGATAATTGCGGCAGCGAGCTTGTAGGTCAAGTACGTAGGAGTATTTTCGCCGACTCAGTCCGTTTTCGAAGCGGGTGGTTGCGATTGCTGCAGCGCCTGCTGGAGGAATTTCAAAAGGAGTTTATCTTTTAGCGCCCTGGGTGGATTTCCCACCAGCGGGTTCTGACAAATTGTGTCCACCACATACGAGCCCAGCTTGCGATAGCTTTCGAATTGCGATTCGCTAAACCACTGGTCGACCGTGCTCTCGTGCGGAAAAGTTTCATGCGTCATGGCGTAGTGATAAATATCCCGAGACTCATCGCCATAAAAAATTGGTTTGAGATAAACGATGACACCGTCTGGAGCTTTTACTTGCGTAGGCTTTCCGAATTGACCGAAGCTATCGATAGTATCGACGGCTGAATAGCCGATTGTTCCAATAGCACAAAAAGCGCCCTTCTTTTTGTCCTTGCGCGGAAAGATTTGCATGGACTTGAACTCGATCGGTATCCCCAAGTCGATGCGAATCTTTTTCACCGCGTTACCTAAGTTGTCATATTGAAAATCTGCGTCATCGCTGGCGTCGCTGACTAAGATCAAACGGCAACGCCGCAAGACCATTTCATAGAGCCCAAGGTTCTCGAAGTGACCACCATCGGTCAAATAAATGTAGCTGTTGCGATCGTTGGTGAGACCCAGGGCCTCGGCGATGATGGGATAGACAGCCGATTTGGGATAGGCGAGTTCATAGTAATGCTTCGAGTATTTGCGCTCGTTAGAATCATTCGAGGGTTCCGCCTCCTTGCGAACTATCCATTTTTCATACCAGCGACGCTTTGAGCCTGCCGGACCGGGATTACCCAGCCACCACCCCAGACGAACATTGAAAACCGTCATCAAAAAGGTCACCAACGGCGAAGAGTAATAACCCATGTTCGGACTGACTGCCGCGCCCGAAATTGCCACCGCAGTTCCGATCGTAATGCCGCCATCTCCCGCGTACTCATGCGTGCGCCGGTACGAACCGTAAACCCCACCCGAGCGATCGTCAGAATCTGGAATTTGAAAGCTCCCTGAATGAAGCGGGGTGACGGTAAACGACTCGGCCTTCCGCTGCTGCCATGCAAGCCGATCGCCGTGAACCAGATTTAAAGTCATGTTGATGACATGGAGAGGCCCGCGCGACGCCTGGGACGGCGGCGGTTGAATGAATTTTCCGTAACGGTCCTGCAGAAGCTGACGGTTATAAGTCACCCATTGTTCATTCGACCTGACAGGTTGCGGCGGCACATCTTTCGCAGGTTTAGATTTATCATCGGCACTCGGAGTAAGAATCGGATGTTGCTTAAGCAGGGCCTGGTTCAAATTCTTCACTATGGCGTTCTCAAGCAGCACAACCAGATGACCCACCCTTGAATCCGTCGCTTGAAGATTTCCGGCAGTCGTCGTTCTGCGAGCCAACAACCTACCGACGCGATGCAGCAGCTTGCGAGAATCTGCAGAAAGAATATCTTCAGCGATGTGCTCCGAGTCTGCATCACCTTTCTGGTAAAGGAGCAGAACGAAATCTTCAAACGTCGACTTGCCCGCAGTGTCGTGGAAGCTCGCGGAATGCAAAAGCTGCGGCCGCAAATCGCACATCGAAAGATTGTCCGCCGGATCGAAACCGGTAAACAGGTCAGGATGTCGATCAGAACTCTTGCGGGACGCGCCCAGGTACGCGCGAATGATTCGGTTGCGGTACATCGCGTGATACGAGAATTTGTTCGTGTTAATGAAATAGGCCGCAACTAAACCAATTAGACCTGTTACAAAAATCAGAATATAAATTTCGCGCGCCGCCGGAAAGATAATGACGTCCGCGATGCCTTGCGTCCCGAGGCCCAACTGCTGCGGGTTGGTCCTGGCGCCATGCAACCACATCGCGTGAGGCAGAAACCACCGCAGTGGTATCGCGAACAACTCGATCAGATAGTTTGTGCCAATTGACAAAACCACGATCAGAAACGCCGCGAAGATAATCGTCCCGAGCGGCAGCGCGTAACTCATCAGCCAGGCCGTCCATCCCTCCGTATCTTTCTGTTCCTTCGCGGGTAGTTTCGCGCTGTGCGCCGCCAGGGCGGTGGCGATTCCGATCATTCCACCGGCCGGAAGAATGAACTTCGCAAGCAGATAACTCATCAGCGGTGGACCCACCAACACGAGGAAGCTCGCCGCGGCCCAAATGACAACCGTAATCAACATCCATGCACTTGCCCTGGCCCACCATTCGCGATCTTCGTCTTCGGTATAGCGACTGGAAATGCCAGTGAACAACGTGAGGCCGAGGAAGATCAGAATCAAATAGACGGGAACGGCGAACGAGGAGTAAAGCAAAAGTTCACGCACTTCGAGCTTCTCATAGCCTTGCCAGAATTGGATCGATGGATGCGGAAAAACTTTTGCCGTCACCAACCAGAGGAGTGCGCCGCCAATGGCGCCGTTGATTAATAGCGCAATGAACTCTAAAAACGTTCGCAATTTAACGCGCCGTGAGATCAGAATTGGTGTGTAAATCAGCCAGGCGACCACATGCAGGGCGACGCCGAACAGAAGGAACCGAAACGCGGAAGGCCATGTCCTGACGAGGCCTAAGGTTAAAGCGAAGTCCAAACGGTGATCTTGTGAGTTAGAAACCCACGCCCAATACAACGCCAGCGACGTGGCTGAAACCACCAAAGGCAGCAGACACCAAAGTATGAAGTTTTTCTGATCGCTATGTCTTTCCGTGACGCTGGGACGGCTGATTGCCACATAAACAATCATCTCGACGCCGCAGGCAAATCCGATGACCAGCGCGGCTATCCTGACGATTGCCGGCGCGGACCATTGGCTGTACGAAAGAAACAGGCGCGGCAAGGCCAATGCAGCGAGCATCAAAGGAATCAGCACCAGCCAATTCAGTAGCAAGTTTCTGACGGCGATTGCCACCAGGGTCCAGGTGTCCGCGGAAAGCAGTCCCAATTTGGGAGTCAAGTAATTGCTGTAGTTTCGCAGATGGTTGATCGGCTCAGGCTCCGGTCTCAGCAAGAGTGGCGGGTGTTCGCTCGGCAGCTCGCGTTCCACGCCAGTCAGCCCATCCGGATGACGGCGAATCCACGCTGATAACCAACTCCCAACGTAGCCACCACCAGAGACTGTCGAGATGTAAGAGAACGCACTGAGGAACTTGTTATGGGCCAATCCCTGTAACACGCCGAGCCCGAAGGTCGCGCTACGAATGCCTCCGCCCGACAAACAAATCGCCGCCAGTTGCTGCTTGTGATTTTCCCTGACGATCTTCTTCAGCCGCTCTTCTGCGTCATCATGCAGGTCAAGCGAGGGAGAGGAGACACCATGAAGCCGCTCGTACTCTTCTTCGAGAACTTCATAGAGCCGCAGGGGATCGGACATAGGCTTTGCCATCTTTGGACAATGCTTGGTAAGCGGCGAAGAAAGGTCCGGGATTACTCGCCGCTCTCAAACGAGTTATCGAACGCGGTGACGATAATTCTCAAGTCACACTGTGTCAAGCGTTTTTCCGAGCCGGTAATGATTAGTGCGGGAAACATGTCACGGGGCTAAACTGATTCGCGAATCCAGCGCGCGATGTGATCCAAAACCAGCGTGTACACCTGTTGTTGTGTGATGCTCGCGCTTTTGGGGACTTTGAAGGAATGGTCGCCACCTTCAATCGCATAAAGCTCGGCAGACAATTTCAACTCTTTGATGATCATCTCAATCTCCTGCTTGTTACCGAACGCGTCACGCGATCCCTGGACGAACAACATCGGCACTTTGATTTTCGGCAGGTGTTCCGAGCGCAGCTTGTCGGGGCGTCCCGGCGGATGCAGCGGATAACCGAGAAATACGAGGCCATCGATGTCGTCGGGCTGCGACGCTGCGACTTGTGAGGCTATGCGCCCGCCCATCGATTTGCCTCCAATCACCAATCGATTGCCTTTCAACTTTTTGTGCTTGACCACTGTGTCAATGACCGCCCGATAACACGATTCAAGCCGCGGCCCGGGATCGGGAATCTTCCGACCTTGTTCCATGTACAGAAAACTAAAAGTGAGCACGTCTAGTCCGCGCTCCGCCAAACCTGCCCCGAACAAACGCATGAATCCGCTCAACTGATTCGCGCCGGCGCCGTGCCCGAGGATCAATGAGACATGTATCCTTTCAGCCTTCGCGGCGGGATACAAACGTGCGGTTACCCTGTCAGCACCGGTAATTTGAATCGCGAAATCTGAGCTTGCCAATTTTTCTCCTTGAAAATTAGCTGCGATAAATACGCGGCACGCGATTGCTGATTCCGCACGTAATCTCATACGAGATCGTTCCAGCCAGCCTGCCAAGATCCTCAGCAGTAATTGAACACCCGCCGCCGCTCCCGAGCAGTGTCACCTGATCATCCACCGCGACGTCCGGGACGTCCGTGACATCGATAATCGTTAAGTCCATTGAAACGCGGCCGACGACCGGCGCAAATTGATCGCGCACGATTACGCGCGCCTTGTTTGAAAAGGCGCGACGATAACCGTCGTCGTAGCCAATCGGAATCGTCGCGATGACCGAATTGCGGAGGGTTTCAAACGTCCCGCCGTAGCCGAGCCTCTCGCCTTTTTTGACTTGCTTCAGGAATTCGATGCGCGAGTAAAGCGACATCCCCGGTCGCAACTTCGGGTGCTCGAAATTCGCAGGCAGCACGTCACGCATGAAGCCATACAGCGTACCGCCCGGCCGCACGAGATTGAAACGGGATTCAGAAAACGCAAAAAGTCCAGCCGAGTTCGCGGCGTGAACGTATGTCGGCAGGAAGCCACGTTCGCGCACCGCACTCAGTGCGCGCTGAAACCGCTGCAATTGCTTTTCGGTATACTCGTGCTTTGTTTGATCATCTGCGGACGCAAGATGCGTCATCAGCCCATCAACCCGGACGTTTTGGAATTTCTTAAGCACTGCGCAGAACTCGGGAAGGTCATCGCACCGAACTCCCAAACGGCCCATGCCTGTGTCGATCTTGATGTGAATGTCGAGAAGCTTTCCAGCCTCGGCTGCCGCTCGATCTAAAGCTTCGGCAACTTCAATCCGATAAACGACTGGCGTGAGATTCTGTTGAATGCACAGGCCTTCCTGTCGTGACCAACTGCCACCCATGCACAGAATTGGTTTTGTGATTCCGGCGTTGCGTAGCTCAACACCCTCTTCTGGCAAGGCGACCCCAAACCAATCGGCCCCTTCCGTCTGCAGGCGAATTGAACACGCAACCGCGCCGTGGCCGTACGCGTTTGCCTTCACCGCGGCAAGAACTTTGACCTCTTCACCTACGCGTTCGCGAATGACGCGAAAGTTGTGGCCCAACGCGTCCAGATCGACTTCTGCCCAGGTTGGACGGCCAGCGGATTGATTTATCGCGCCATTGTTCCATTGATTCATTGGTTGGGGATTATTGGATCAATGATCAAATGAATCAATGAATCAATGTTAGAACTCGTCGCCGCCGCGACTGATTCGCGGCGAGCCCTTAGCACGATCGAAGCGGCCCAGATACTGACCGAGCGCTTCGCGTTCAAGGTCGGTAAACTTGGCAAATTGATTGAGGAAGGCGAGATAGACTGTGTCGGTTGGGCCGTTGCGCTGTTTCGCAACGATCAGCTCGGCAATGTTCTTGTTCTCATCGCTGCGGTTATAGACCTCTTCACGATAAATGAAAGCAACGAGATCGGCGTCCTGTTCGATGGCGCCCGACTCACGCAGGTCGGCAAGCTGCGGACGATGGTCGGTGCGGTTTTCAGGCGCGCGGGACAACTGTGAGAGAGCGATCAACGGGACATTCAATTCCTTGGCCAGCGCCTTCAGCTCACGTGAGATCTGCGAGACTTCCTGTTGACGCGATTCAACGCGGCGCGTCGAACCCGACATCAACTGAAGATAGTCGACCATAATTAAGTCGAGTTGCTTCTGCTCCGTCGCCAGACGACGCGCTTTCGCGCGCATCTCGAGCACGGAAATCGCCGGCGTGTCATCGATGAAGATGCGGGCATCGCCTAGCTTACCCAGCGCCTTGCCCAGCCGCGCCCACTCATCGTTTGAAAGAAATCCACTGCGAAACTTTTGGGCGTCGACGTTCGCTTCCGAACACAACATGCGCATCGCTAACGCTTCCGCCGACATTTCGAGACTGAAGATTCCGACCACCGCTTTGCTTTCGATTGCCGCGTGTTGTGCCAGCGCGAGCGCCAAGCTAGTTTTACCCATCGATGGTCGTGCCGCGATGACGACTAAATCCTGTTTTTGCAATCCGGACGTCAGCGAATCCAGCCCGCGAAACCCTGTGGGCACGCCAGTTACAACTAAATCGCGATGCTCCACGGCCTCCGCTTTTTCCAGCACGCGTTCCGCCGGATGCTTGATATGCTCGAAGCCCTGGCGAATCCGTTCATCAGCCAGCGCGAAGATTGCATGCTCGGCGTGATCGAGGATGTGCTGCGGTTCATCCTCTTCTTCAAGTGCCTCAGCCGTGATCTTGTTGGCAACTTTAACCAACTGTCTGAGCAGCGATTTTCCGCGCACAACCTTCGCATACTGCGCGATACTCGTGACGTGCGGTAGACCGTAGGTGAGATTAGTCAAAAAGAGAACGCCACCCGAGGAATCGAGTGAATTATCTTTGCGCATTTCCTCAGCGATCAGAATCGGATTGATCTCCGAACCGCGCTCGAATAGAGCAATCATCGCCGTGAAAATGCGCCGATGCGACGGCACGTAGAAATCCCCCGGCTTCAACAGCTCGATCGCCTGAGAGACGAGCGTGTTGTCGAGAATGATGGCGCCGAGAATCGCCTTCTCTGTTTCAGGACTGCTGGGAAGTGGCCTGTCGAGAATTGGGTCGCGAATCGGTTCAGGAGTGGCCATTGTTCTAGGAATGAAAAATAAGAATGCCGCAAGAGCAATCCGGATCACGAATGTCTCTTGCGGCGCGAACTATACTACACGAAGCGTCACACGCGGGAGGGAATGAATTGCTTTATTTTGGTGGTGCCTCACCAGCCGCCAAATTATGCGGTTGCTTCTTCCTCAGATGCTTCACTCGTGGCTGGCGGGGTGGCTACTTCCGCTTGCAGCGCCTGGACATCAACCTCGACGCCACCTTCGCCCAGCACGCTCACAGGCAATTCAACAGTGACGTCACGATGCAGACGCAACGGTACCGCATAGCTTCCGAAGCGCTTGATGGGCTCGCGGAGCACGATCTTGCGGCGATCAATTTCGTACCCTTGATTCTGCAACTCGTGCGCGATGTCCATCGAAGTAACTGAGCCGTAGAGCACGCCGGCTTCTCCAACTTTGCGCTCGAACTTCAGCGTCAGACTCTTCAGTTGATTCGCTTGCAATTCAGCCGTCGAGCGTTCCTTGGCTTCTCTTTTTGCCAACGCGGCGCGTTCGCCTTCAATCTGCTTGACGTTGCTCGCGGTCGCTTCGACTGCCAGCTTGCGCGGCAGCAAATAGTTGCGCGCATAGCCGGATTTGACGCGCACAATTTCGCCGCGCGCGCCGAGATTATCGATATCTTCGCGTAAAAGAACTTGTTTGTGTGCCATGACTTTTTTCCAATTCCTCAAGACTGCCACGGAGGCACGGAGTCACAGAGAACATTTAGATATTTTCCTCGCGTATACCTCAGTGTCTCTGTGTCTCCGTGGCAAAACCGTTAGTCCGCCGCGTAGGGCAGCAATGCGATATTGCGCGCGCGCTTGATCGCTTCAGCCAGCATGCGCTGGTGTATCGCGCAAACTCCCGAGATTCTGCGCGGCAGGATCTTGCCGCGCTCAGGCGTGTAAGACTGCAAAAGCTTCACATCCTTAAAGTCGATATAGTCGACCTTATCAATGCAAAACCGGCAAATCTTTCGCCGCTGCATCCGGCGTGGCCCGCGCCCGGGCATGCCGGCGCGCTCGTATTCACGTTCAAAACCATATGCGCTCTCGCGCTCGTCAAAATTACTGGACATACTCACCTCATTTTAGATTTGCGATTTGCGATTTTTGATTTCTATCCTCAAGTCATTTAAGCAACTTGAGCCGCGGTTAAATCGCAAATCAAAAATCCAAAATCAAAAACGCTCTATGCAGCTTCGGCTTCCGATGCGCCTTCTGATTCCGCGCCGCCCTCGGTCTTAGCCTTGCCGGCTGCCGGTCGTCGCTCCGCTTTGCGCGCGCGCCGATCCTTCAACTTTTCCGCGCGACGACGATCTTCGTCGACGCGCACAGTCATGTAGCGAAGAATCCGATCATTCACGCGCATGCGGCGTTCGAGTTCGGCGATTTCCGCGCCCGAGCCGTCAACTTCGAGCAGGACGTAGACGCCGTCGCGCTTGTGATTGATCTCGTAAGCGAGCCGCCGCTTGCCCATCATCTCTGTCTTGGTGATGCTGCCGCCCTGATCGGTGATGATCTTTTGTATGGCTTCAGTCAACCGCATCACTTCAGCATCTTCCGCGTCCGGATCGATGATAAAAACTATTTCGTAAGTTCTTTTTTCTGCCACTTCGTCCTCCAAAAACCGGTCGATGGTAAATGATTAATCGTCGCTCTCGCTGCGGCGTCCATTTACCATTCTCCATTCACTAGTTGTAGATCGACATCGCTTTCTTGATGCCATCCCGCAAAACCGAATGCACGGCCTCTGCGGCTTTGTCTAAGATCTTTTTAACTTCTTCTCGCTGGGCCTTCGGAAACTGATCGAGCACGAACGCCTTCGCTTCATTTAGCGGATGCTCCGGCTGAATTCCGATTCGCAACCGCATGAACTCATTAGTGCCGAGCGCGCCGATGATCGATTTCAAGCCGTTATGGCCACCGGCGCTGCCTTGCTCGCGCAAACGAATCGTACCGAACGGCAAAGCCAAATCGTCACTGATAACGATTAAAGACTTCGAAGCATCTGCGATCTCTTCCTTTGCCAACATGCACGCGACCGCTTCTCCGCTCAAGTTCATGAACGTTTGCGGCTTTACCAGCCGCACTCGCTCATTCTCAATCGTCGCCGAACCCACGAGCGAACGACATTCCTTGCGCTTTAGCATAGCGGCTGCTTCCGCCGCCAATTTGTCAATCAACATGAAACCCAGGTTGTGGCGCGTCCACTCGTACTCAACGCCCGGGTTTCCTAATCCAACAATTAGATACATAAGGCAAAAGTGAAAAGGTAAAAGGCAAAAAGCGGCTGCTCCAAGGTTCGCGAACCGCTTTGCCTTTTTCCTTCTGCCTTTTTACTTCTCTTCTCCGCCTTCGCCTTCTTCCTCTTCCTTCTTACCCTTACCGATGACTTCAGGCTCAGCCGGAGCTTCACCTTCCACCGGCGGCGCTTCGACAACTTCTTCCTTCACTAAACCAATGGTCGCGATGACAGTTTCCGGCTCCTCGAGAATTTCTACACCAGCGGTGACGGGAATGTCAGAAACGTGAAGCACGTCATGAACGCCGAGATTCGTGACGTCCACATCGATGTGCTCGGGAATGTCGCGCGGCTCGCAACGAATGTCGAGGTTGCGCACAATCTGCTCAAGCACGCCGGCTTGCTCCTTCACACCGAGTGGCTCGCCGACCAAACGCAGCGGCACAGTCGTCTCGATCTTCTCGCCCTTCACCAGGCGCTTGAAGTCTGCATGCACCAGCCGACCACGAACAGGATCGATTTGCCGAGCGTGAAACATCACTTCGCTCGCACCGACGCCATCGATATCCAAAGTGAAAATCGTGTTGCGTCCAGTGTCGGAGCGGAGAATCGCCGCCAGCTCGTTCGCGGGCGCCAGCGCGGCAACCGTCTCGCCCTTGCCTCCGTAGATTGTCACCGGGACTTGTCCATTGCGACGCGCGCGACGCGCGTCATTCTTTCCACGTCCATCGCGCGAAGTCGCGCGCACCACAATTTCTTTCTTCTCTGCCATGATTGCTCTCCAAAAAAATAGCTGTTAGCTATCAGCGTTCAGCTGACAGCCAGTCTGGACAGAAATTATTCCAAACCGACACACAACTAAATTGTTTTGCTGAAAGCTGAGTGCTGATAGCTGACGGCTACTACGCTTTCAGTTTTTGCCCTTCATACGAAGAGCGAAGAGACGCTCGTCTCTTCGTGGATCGACTTAATTGCCTTCGCCAAAAGAGGCGCAATGCTTAGAACCGTAATGTTCTTCAGTTCCGCTGCCTTAGAGTTTAGCGGAATTGTGTTTGTAACTACAATCTGCTCGATGGGCGAATTGCCCAGATGCATCGCGGCGCGACCGGAAAGCACCGGGTGCGTAAAGCACGCATGAACCCGTTCAGCACCGGCTTCTTTCAGGGCTTTCGCGACCTTCGTGATTGACCCGCCCGTATCGCACATGTCGTCCACAATCAAGCAGTTACGACCGTTGACGTCGCCGACGACATTCATGATTTCGGCCTCGTTCGCCTTCTCGCGTCGCTTATCGCACAAGGCCAGTTCGGCATCCAAACGCTTCGCGTAAGCACGAGCCCGTTCGGCGCCGCCTGTGTCCGGCGCGACGACCGTCAAATTCGGCATCGGATTCTCCTGGTAATGCCGAATCATCACCGGCGCGGAGTACAAGTGGTCCACTGGAATATCAAAGAACCCTTGAATTTGCGCCGCGTGCAAATCGATCGTCAGGATCCGATCTGCACCCGCCACGCGAATCAGATTCGCGACAAGCTTTGCCGAGATCGGCACGCGCGGTCGATCCTTCTTGTCGGAGCGCGCATAACCGTAATACGGCAGCACCGCTGTTAAACGAGCCGCCGATGAACGCTTGAACGCATCAAGCATCACCAGCAACTCCATCACGTGCGAGTCCGTCGGTGGGCACGTCGACTGCACGATGAAAACGTCCGCGCCACGGACGTTTTCTTCAATCTGAAAATTGAACTCGCCGTCCGAGAAGCGCGCAGTCTGGGCGCGTCCCAAATCACAGCGCAGCTCATGGCAAATTTCCTTTGCCAGCGCGCGATTCGCATTTCCGGAAAAGACTTTTATCCCGCCGGTTGTGCTCATAAGTCAGTGATGAGTAATGAGTGATGAGTCATGAGTAAGCAGCGCTTCAAACGCATCACTCATTACTCATCACTCATCACTGAGAAATTGGCTGGGGCGGAAGGATTCGAACCTACGAATGCCGGTTCCAAAGACCGGTGCCTTACCACTTGGCTACGCCCCAGCATTCTCGCCGAACAGTCGCGCGACAAGATCGCCTCCCGGACCCATCGCGCGCCGATAGTGGCTGCGCCCAACCGTCTTACAAGGAAACGCGCGCCAACCAGTTTCGAGTTCCATCGCCTGAATGGCGCGCTCCTGAGCGTCATGATTTTCAAAAATCCCGAATACCGCCGAGCCACTGCCGCATAGCATCGCCGCGCGGGCTCCCGATTTCAGCAAGGCGTTCTTAGCGCGCTCGATTTCCGGTTCAAGCTGAAAAATCGCAGCTTCGAAATCGTTGTGCAAAGAGTTCAGAGCAAATGAAACGGAATCGTCGCTCGCCTGCGAACGCAACAGAATAGGTTTCGCGTTCAATGATGTCAAGGCGGGCGCATTCAGAGACTCGTAGGCTTTTGCAGTTGAAACACTCGCATTCGGTTTGATGATGAGTAGTTGCTGTTCCGGCGCGTCGTTGAGAGGCTCAATCTCGTCTCCGCGTTCTGTCGCGCGAGCTGTGCCACCGTAAAGAAAGAATGGCACGTCGGCGCCCAGCACACAGGTAAATTGGATCGGATCGAGTACCGTGAGGTCGAGACTCCAGAGACTTGCCAATGCAACAAGAGTTGCAGCGGCGTCAGCTGATCCGCCGCCAAGACCAGCCAGGCTGGGGATTCGCTTTAACAGGCGAATCTTGGCGCCTCCGCTGATTCCATATTGATCTTGCAAGCCTTTCGCGACGCGCCATACGAGATTATTGTCATCGGCGGGAACCGACCGATCGTCGCACCAAAGATGAATGGAGTCGTCATCAGTTGGGCCTACTATGATCGTGTCGTGCAGGCTAATGGTCTGAAGAACAGTGTCGATCTCGTGGTAGCCATCATCGCGCTTGCCGAGGACACGCAAGCTCCAATTGATTTTGGCGAAAGCCGGAATGGATATTGAACGAGAGAACATTCGCTGTTTAGAGGCGGGCTACCGCCCGCCACCCCGCTTGCAAAACGGGCGGGCCGTAGCCCGCCTCTAAACCAACTACGATATATCTGCGCGGCGTGACAACGCCTTGGCTTCGCGATTTGCGTCAGCAATCACATCAACCTCAACCAACGTCGTCAACTCGCCATCACGCATCACTATGCGACCATCGATCATGGTCGTTCGTACGTCTGATCCTTGCGCTGAATACACCAGCGATGAAACCACGTCCGTTTCCGGCGCAGCGTGCAAATTATTCAAATCAACCACAATCACGTCCGCGCGCTTGCCAACTTCCAAACTGCCCAGTTCGTCTGCCAGTCCAAGCGCGCGCGCACCATCAATCGTTGCCATGCGCAAGGCTTTGCTCGCGGGCAGCACTTCTGGTCCGTGCAAGGCTTTCTGCAGCAGCGCGGCGGTGCGCATCTCAGTGAACATGTCCAGCCGGTTGTTGCACGGCGCCCCGTCCGCTCCGAGCGAAACTGAAATTCCGCGCGCGAGCATGTCGGCTACCGGCGCGATCCCCGATCCGAGTTTCAAATTCGAGGATGGACAATGTGCGACGTTGGTTTTCGTGCGCGCCAGCGTCGTCAGTTCTTCCTCGTCAAGATGAATGCAGTGCGCCAGCACGACGTGCGCATCAGCGATTCCCAGGGAATAGAGATAAGCAACATTGCGCAGGCCAGTCTCGCGCTCGACCATCTCGCATTCGCTCTTGTTCTCTGAAGCGTGTGTGTGAATCATTACGCCTCGTTCGCGGGCGAGCTTTGCGACTTCGGCAAGTAACTCTCGCGTGCAACTCACCGCAAATCGCGGCGCGAAGCAGCAACGAATTCGCCCGTCAGCCTTGCCATGCCATTCGTCGATCAGCCTCAATGACTCATCGATCGAAGCTCGTGTCTGTTCGTGCAGTTCGGGCGGCAAGTCATCGCCTTTGTCCATCATGCACTTGCCGACGGTGGCGCGAAATCCGGTTTCCTCGACCACGCGCAAAACTTCTTCCGTATGACGGACAGTTTCCATCGTCAGCGCGCAGGTGGTGCCGCCTTTCATCAACTCAGCTATACCCAGTTGGGCCGATGCGCGAATCGATTCCGCCGTGTGCGCCGCTTCCATCGGCCAGATGCGTTTTTTCAGCCAATCAATCAGCGAGAGATCGTCCGCTGCTCCACGGAATAATGTCTGACAAAGATGAATGTGCGTCTGAATGAATCCCGGGAGAACTGCGCATCCTGATGCATCGATTACTTCGTCGGTTCCGCTTTCGTTTTGTTCACCGAGCGCTGCAATCCGTCTATCTCGAATCAACAGATCGCCGCGCACAATGGAGTTGTCGGCATCCATCGTCACAATCGTGCCGTTTTTAAAGAGAATAGAGCTGCTCATGAAACGACTCGCGGTCGGATTATGGGAGTTACGCGCGGGAGCTGTAAAGTAATCAGACGCTTTAATTAAACGAGGAGAGGCTCCGAGAGCTCAGGCGCAGCATAAAAAAGATTAAAGCGATGAAAAGCCTTCTTCATGATCGTTGCAACCCACTTTCGATTTCGTGAACTGTATGCGAACTTCTTCGCACTTGCGATCAGACGTCGGTTAACCTCTTTTATCAATTCCGACTGCGCTGTGATATAGCCAGGACGCACGTCACGGTAAGTTCCCACAAGCGCTACGCCCGATGATACTGGAAACGTCAACTCTGAATATGGCTTGCTGAAGCCGACGCCACGCTTCAAAGTGTGAACAGGATTATCTCCTGTCACAAACCTATCGTAGTCCTCCGCTACGAAGAACTGCCATTTCATTTGCAGCATGGCCGCGCGGACCTGAGGCATTTCAGATTCGACAATCGTCCTGAGCTCGATTTCCCGTGGCATTCCATTATGCCGGTAGCCCTCTAAGATTTCCAAAGCGGTCCTCAGATTGTTTTGTAGCACCTCGATCCGCTTTCCGTCCCGTGGATCTACCTCGGACAGAGCAGTTTCAAATAGCTCTCTGATATTTTCCTCTTCAGCTTCAACGACCTGCGGCCACTGCGCACCAACGAGATCTTTTCGAGCGGGAACGCGTCTTGTCATCAAAGCCATGTACTCAGCAAAAACCTCGCGGTCGGAGTCACTTATTGGCTGCAAGTTCCGAATCCTGTTGAAAACGATATCCGCCGGTTTTTCAAGTTGCTCCAGCGCATTCTCGTAAGTATTAAAGTCGACCGTGCCATCCGGCCTCGCGTGCGCATACTCACCTAAAGCCGCGCCAGCTTTAGCCAAAGAAATTCGCACTGGGTTGTACTTGTCCCGATTGTTCCTACCGGGAAGGTAATCCCTCAGCCGCTGGTATTCCCAGATATGAGACGCATCGTCGTCACACGCGAAGCCTTTTAGGTAAAGCCGCGGTAGAAAGTGGTGATTGTACTTGTTCGGCATGACAGCCATTTGGCTTAGTTAACCGCCTCAAAAAACTGCCAAGTAGTCAGTGCGAAAAGAATTGCACAGTCTCCCGTATCGTTCCAAACCGCTCTGTTCAGTCCCCAAAAGAAGCGATGTATTTTCGTCCCCGAATCCGTCTCAGACGTTGTGTCGGTTCCCGGTTTCGTCCACACAGAAACGAGCTGATCTTTTTTCACATCTTTATCGGGAAACCAAAAGGTGTGGCGTAGCTTATTGGAAACCTTTCCGTTATTCAGGTAAGTGGTGTCGGCCAGCATGTATCGCCCGACATCGCAGTCATCACGAGCTTTGAGTAAAACGTACTCCTTGTCAAAATCACCTTGGTTGTGAACGGAAATGATTTTCGAGCTTCATTGCACCTTCCTAGGTTACTTCTTCTCGCCTGCCGCGGCCGCTTTCTTTTGCTCCCCGTCCCCTTCAGCCGCCGTAGCTTCCTCACGCACCGGCAATCCCAGCGCACGCTTCACGTCCGTCTCAACTTTGCGCAGCAGCTCGGGATGATCTTTCAGAGTCTGCTTCGCATTCTCGCGGCCCTGGCCGAGGCGTTCGCCTTTGTAAGAGAACCACGCGCCGCTCTTTTCAATAACGCGGTTGTTGGTGGCGAGATCGAGGAGGTCGCCTTCCTTCGAAATGCCTTCGCCGTACATGATGTCGAACTCGCATTCACGGAACGGCGGCGCCACCTTGTTTTTCGCAACTTTTACTTTCGTGCGGTTGCCGACAACGCGGTCGCCGTCTTTGATCGCGCCGATACGACGGATGTCGAGGCGCAGCGATGAATAAAACTTCAGCGCGCGGCCGCCGGTCGTCGTTTCCGGATTGCCGAACATCACGCCAATCTTTTCGCGAATCTGGTTGATAAAGATGAAACAGGTGTTTGACTGGGCCACAATCGCAGTCAGTTTGCGCAGCGCCTGAGACATCAGACGCGCCTGCAAACCCGGCAGCGAATCACCCATCTCGCCGTCCAGTTCTGCGCGCGGAACGAGCGCGGCTACTGAATCGACCACAATCACGTCAACGCCATTCGAGCGGACTAGCGCTTCGGCAATCTCCAAAGCCTGCTCGCCTGAATCCGGCTGCGAGATCAGCATGTCATCGACGTTGACGCCGAGTTTCTCCGCGTACTGGGCGTCCATCGCGTGTTCAGCATCAATGTACGCCGCGACGCCGCCGGCCTGCTGTGCCTGGGCCACGATGTGCATCGCGAGCGTCGATTTGCCGGAACTCTCCGGGCCGTAAATTTCGACGATGCGGCCACGCGGCACGCCGCCCACGCCAATCGCCGCGTCGAGCGACAACGAAGTCGTCGATATCGCGGGGACATCGGAAACGTCACGCTCGCCTAGACGCATGATCGATCCCTTGCCAAAACGCTTTTCAATGTTGAGCAGCGCGGCTTCAATGGCGCGACTGCGATCTGCGATTCTGTCTTCTGACATACCAGGCATCTCTTTCTTCTGCTCCTCTTCGTCGAATGTTGAATGGTGCTGTCTAACACGGTCCGCTTAATCCGCTCGCTACCGCTCGCGGTTTTGTAACGGAGCCGAGGATAACACAACTCACGCGAGAATGGAACAGAGTTTCATACGTGCAACACAAAGAATTTCCACGGAGGGTAGAGGTTTAGCAAGTGACTGCGCGACTCGGCAGCCCTCTCTGCGCAATCCCGAACCATGGGAGTTAGAACGCGCGTCGATTTTCAAAAAGCCGTCGCAGAATACTCCAGCCGGGGTTTTTCGTCCAGCTTAATCTGCGTCACTCAGCGATGCGGCAAATCGCCCAATTTCCTGAACTAGATCTGCATTGCCGGTGTTGTCTTCGATCATCTTCACAATCGCCGAGCCCACCACCGCGGCATCCGCATACCGCCAAACATCGCGCACCTGCTCTGGCTTTGAGATGCCGAAACCCACAGCCAACGGCAAGTTCGAAACGACGCGCACACGATTTACAAGTTTTTCCGCTTCGGCGCTCACGTCTTCACGCGCGCCGGTCACGCCCGCACGTGAAACGGCGTAGATAAATCCGCTCGCGCGTTCTGCAATCATCTTCAGCCGCTCGTCTGTCGAGGTCGGCGCGACGAGAAAGATCAGATCAATTTCATGCGCGCGCAGCATCGCCGAAAAGCGTCCCGCTTCCTCAGGGGTCAGGTCAGTCACGAGCATGCCATCGACTTCCGCGTGTTCGGCTTCGCGCGCGAGCTTCTCCAAACCGAACTGCAAGAGCGGATTGAAATAACTGAAAAGAATGATCGGAACATCTGTCTGCTTCCGTACGTCGCGAACAAGGTCAAGGATTTCCGACAAACCGAAATCATGTCGGAGCGCGCGCTCAGATGCGCGCTGAATCACCGGGCCGTCGGCCATAGGATCGCTGAACGGCACGCCGAGTTCGATTAGCGTCGCGCCGCCATTCGCCAACTCGACAATCAAGCGTTTTGTGGTTTCGAGATTGGGATCGCCGGCCGTAATGAAAGGAATAAAGCCTTTGCGGCGTTCGCGTTTGAGAGTTTCGAATGTAGTCGAGATTCGGCTCAGGCGGATTTACCACAGAGGATACCGAGGAATGCACAAGCAAAACCTGCAAATCATTACGCGGTTTTTATTGTTTCCTCTGATTTCTCTGTGTCCTCTGTGGTTAATTTCGATCGCACGGTATCGACGTCTTTGTCGCCACGACCGGACAGATTCACAATCAAAACTTCCTCAGACCTCATTTGCCGCGCGACTTTCATGGCATGAGCAACCGCGTGTGCTGATTCCAATGCCGGAATAATTCCTTCTAAACGCGACAACGTTTGAAAAGCATCAAGCGCTTCGTCATCGGAGACAGAAGTATATTCGACGCGTCCTTCATCGTGCAGAAACGCGTGTTCAGGCCCGATCGAAGGATAATCGAGACCTGCGGAAATTGAATGCGTCGTCGCGACCTGTCCGCGTTCGTCCTGCAAGACGTAACTCATTGTGCCTTGCAGAACACCCGCGCGGCCGCCGCCGTTTGGATTGAAGCGAGCAGCATGCTGGCCAAGTTGATTCCCACAACCGCCTGCTTCAACACCGATCATGCGCACGGATTCATCATCAAGAAACGGGTGAAACATGCCAATCGAATTTGATCCGCCGCCCACGCACGCGATCAAACAATCCGGCAAGCGCTCTTCGTGCTCAAAGATCTGCGCGCGCGTTTCGCGCCCAATCACACTTTGAAAATCGCGCACCAACACTGGATACGGGTGCGGCCCGAGTGCACTGCCGAGCAAATAGTAACTATCCGCAACGTTCGTCACCCAGTCGCGCAGCGCTTCGTTGATAGCATCCTTCAAAGTGCGCGAGCCCGCATCAACTTCCCGCACTTCCGCACCCAGCAACTGCATGCGAAACACGTTCAGCGCCTGTCGCCGCATATCTTCCGCACCCATGTAAACGACGCACTGCAAACCGAACAGCGCGCACACGGTGGCGGTTGCCACACCGTGTTGACCCGCACCTGTTTCCGCGATGATGCGCCGCTTGCCCATGCGACGCGCAAGCAGAATCTGTCCCAACGTGTTATTGATTTTGTGCGCGCCGGTGTGCAGGAGGTCTTCGCGCTTAAGATAAATTCGGGCGCCGTCGCAACGTTCAGTTAGACGCCGCGCAAAGAACAACGGTGTCGGACGTCCAGCATAGTCATGCAGCAACTGATCAAGTTCGGCGTGAAACCCCTCGTCCTCGCACGCTGACTCGTACGCCGCGGTTAGTTTTTCGAGCGGCGCCATCAAAGTCTCGGGAACGAAGCGGCCGCCGTAAGGGCCCCAGTGTCCGAGCGAATCAGGTTGTGAGATTGGTTGCGACATGGAGCGCCGACATCCTTGTCGGCGGTTCGCAGGCTTCCCAGCCTGCTCTTTAACCCGCTCGCTACCGCTCGCGGTTCTGTAACTTCACGGATTCTTCTTCACCGGATGTGTCGAGCGCACACGCCCGGGCGATTGCGCACCGCGCGTGTCATCCACCACGACACGATTCTCGCGACGATACATTGTCAAACGATTGCCGTCGGTCGTTCCCTGTTCGGCGTCTTCGACATGCGCCGGATTGCCTTTCAGAATCGCGACTTCGTCGGCCGCGGTAAACTGGCACCAATCGCCTGTGCCGCGTTTGCCCGGCTGCACCACAACAACGTCTCGCTGGGCGATCACTCTTTCCAGTTCGTTCACATCTTTTTGCAGGTAAACATCGGCGATCGCCGCCGTTATTCGGTCCGTTCCCTGTTTGATGTCGACGTTCGTTTCATAGTGCAGCAGTCGATCGGGATCTGAATAGCGCATGTAGTCAGCGGTCGCGAACACCGGCACAACTACCATCGTATTTCCCTGCTTCTGCTTCGCTTGATAGAGAACAGTCTGCACGTGTCCGCGCGCGTCCATGCTCTTGTTTTCGCGGAAGAGTGTAATCACATCGCCGCGCACAAAGTTATCGTCCTGCCACATGCGCCCGTTGCCATTGTAAGTTGCGACGCCGGTTTCGTGATTGATCTCGGCGCCATCCGCCAGCAGGTAAACCGGACTCTTCACATTCCGAAACGGCGCGGCGCCATTCGTCTGTTCCTGGCTGTAGTAAGTCGTCTGTACTTTGCCGCGACAGTAAGAAACGTGCGTCGAGTTGTTCGTGTCGATCTCGCCTGCCTTGGTTCTCGCACGCGAGTCCCAAACCGTTGGATCGCCGCCGCGCAATCTCAACGTTTCATCGGAAGCCGTATAACTTGCCGCTGCCGCGACGCCATTTCGATCCAGTTCGTTGAACTTCGCGTCACCAGTAGCATCGACTTTTTCGACATCCTGAGTCTCACGCACAAACGCTGCGGTCATTTTTTGGGAGGTGATCGTGCGCGCGCCTCGTTTGTCGGTCGGTTGAAAAGGCTCGATCAACGCCTTCGCCGGGCCGGTCGCCAGGCAGTTGCGCGCGATGTTTCCCGCTTCGAAAAAATCGCAATCAAAGCGCGACGCGGTCAACGTTTTCTTGTCCGCCTTCCCGGTTTTCTGTACCGGCTCGACGTACAACTCCGCGTTGCCCGCAGCCTCGGCCTTCTCGAGGTCCTGACCTTTCACTCGCCACGTCAACTTGATCGCGTCCGCGGTCAAACGCTTGCTCGCGGCGCGCGGATCATTCGCGCGCGATTTGGGCGCCGAGAGGTTCACAACTGAGCGGCCTTCCGATTTCATTTCTTTAATAACGCTGCGGTCACCCTGCGGTTCAAAAGTAATATCCACGACGTTTGCGCCCGTAAGCTGGACGTCTGAATCTCCGTTCAAGGTTTGCGCGCGCACATCGCGCGCCGCATAGGCACGCTGCAACTTTTGATCTTCATCGAGATAGAAATCGATGTCGATCGCATGAGCTTCCGCCGCATGACCTTCGTCCATCGAACGCAGATAAGAATTGCCGCGCATTTCGAGCTTCTGAAGTTTCCGCTGTTGGTTCAGGTTCGCGGTAAGCGTGTCACCGCTCATGATGTCCTGATCCTGCTCGGCGGTTGCGCCACCTGAGAAAGCCAGTCGCATCGATGCCTGTTCAAACACCGCCTGACGCGAATGAATGGTGATCGGCTTTGCCCGCGCGCCTTTCAAGTTCGGATCATTCGCTTGTGGCGCGACAATAATTTCGACGTCGCTGCGCAGCTCGAGACGTTTGTTCTTGTCATCGACCAGCGCGCCCGTTGCTTTGCCGGAAACATTCTCGCGTTCAAACGTGATTGGCGAAGACGTTTCGCCGATTTCTTTGTCCTGATGATAAACCAGCGCGTCGGTCTTTACTTTGAGCGCGTCATGCGTCTCGATCTGCACGTTGCCGCTGAATTGCAGCAGGCCATTTTTCTGATCATAGAGCGAGCGATCGGACACGATCTGATTCGGCTTGTCTGTGTTTGCCTGAAATACCTGAAGGTTGACCTGTTCCAGTTCGTGATGGCCGTCCGCGTAAGTCACATCGCGCGCGGCACGCAACCAGAGATACAGCCGATTCTCTTTCGTAATCCGCTGTTCGTAACCGTTGATGATCCCAGTCACTTCTTTCGACAGCGCCGGGGCTTCCGACTTCAGGCGGAAAGGTTGATGATTGCGCATCTTGTAGTAAGACACGCCCACGAAGATGGTTCCCGCAATCAGTAGAAACAGCGCAAGACCACGCGCGATCACCGGAACGCGGGCGCGCAGGTCAACGGCGCTGATTCTTCTTTTGCGGCTAACGGCTTCCATAGTACGCCACAGAGTCACCGAGACACGGAGAAAGACAGCAGAAGCAGTGCTGAAATCCTTTCACGTTATCTCCGTGTCTCTCTGTGGCAAATTCATCGTATCGGCTTGATGTCCTTCACATTCAACTGCAATTTGATCTCTCCCATCCACGGCTGCGCTTCGAATTCGTAAGCCAGATCGATGCGCTGATCAGGATGCGGCTTGACGTCTGCCTCTTCCACGCCGCGCCACCAAATCGCTTCGAACGGTCGATTGTTGTCGCCGGCAACGCGAAACTTTAGATGCTGTTCCTTAATTACTTGCGGCTTGCCCATCACGCGCAAGTCGCGCGTCATGAAAACCGGTCGCGGATTTCCGGCGCCGAACGGCTCAAGCATTCGCAATTCCTTTGATAGCCCAAAACTCAAGTCGGTTGCTGTCACCTCGGCATCAATGCCAATCGCCGGCGTCAAATCATCTTCAGTCAAACATGACGCTGCGTGTTCATTCAAGCGACGCCTAAATTCCGGCAGGCATTCGCGACGAATCGCCAATCCAGCCGCGTGAGAATGGCCGCCGAATTTGTCGAGCAGATCGCGGCACGCCGTCAGGCCGTTGAAAAGATGATAAGCCTCGATACTGCGCGCCGAACCGTGACCAATATCGCCTTCGAAAGAGATCACCACGCACGGCCGATTCAAACGCTCGGCAATCTTTGAGGCCGCCAGGCCGATCACGCCACGATGCCAATCATCACCCGCGATTACGGCCGCGTGAGTTTGATGCTCTCGATCCGGACCAGATTCGAATTCCTCGATCGCGCGGTTGAAAATCTCACGCTGCATCTCCATGCGTTCACGGTTGCGCGTGTCGAGATGTTCGGCCAAACGGCGCGCCTCTTCACCGTCCTGGGCATTGAACAGCTCGACAACGGCACTGGCTGCGTCCATACGTCCGGCCGCGTTGATTCGCGGTCCGATGCGGAAGCCAAGGTCGTAGGCATTCATTTCTGCGCCCTCGCCACAGCCCGCGATGTCGATCAGCGCGCGCAGACCATAGTTCACGGCCTTTGGTAAATCAGAAAGTCCCAGCGCAACGATCGCGCGATTCTCGCCAACCAACTTTGCGACGTCAGCAACAGTGCCGATCGCGACCATTTTCAGAAATCCGGGCACAACTCGTTCGCGTCCGCGCTCCCGGAACAACGCGTGAACCAGTTTCAATGCGACGCCGACACCGGCGAGGTTCTTGTCGGGATAACCGCATTCCTTCTGATTTGGATTCAGCACCGCGTATGCCGGCGGCGCGCCTTCATCCTCATCAGGCAAGTGGTGATCTGTGATGATGACGTCGAGTCCATTTTCGCGCGCCCACACCAACGGCTCGTGCGCGCGAATTCCGCAATCGACACTGACAACCAACTTGTAGCCTTCGCTTGCGGCTTTCTCGAGTGCAGGCTGCTGAATTCCATAGCCCTCGGTGAATCGATGCGGCACCTGGTAACCCGCCGTCGCGCCAAGCATCCGCAGCGCGCGCAACAACACTGCGGTTCCGGTTGTCCCGTCAACATCGTAATCACCGTAGATCAACACCGGCTCATGGTGATCGATCGCATCCAACAGCCGGCCCACAGCTTCCGGCATTCCCTTCATCAGGAAAGGATCGTGAAGATGTCCAAGCGACGGCTTGAGAAAGGTTTCCGCCGCCGTGCGGTCACGGTAACCCCTTGAAACCAACAAACCGGCAACGATCGGCGATACCTTGAGCGCCGTCGCTAGCGGGGTGACGGCCGCGCTATCGACCGGTCGCAGAACCCACCTCTTCGCGAGCTTTTGACGTGCAGGCGCGGGGGTCATGGCGGGAGTTTACTTGTTGTTGGCCGGTAGGGCTACTGTCCCCTCTCCCTGGTAGTGGTCCAGTTTGAGGTGGCACGCGCATCTTGCGCGTGATTTCACGGGCGGGAGGCCCTGCCACTTTTCAAAATGAGCCACTACCCTCTCCCTCTGCGTCTCTGTCGATCTCAGTGCCTCTGTGGTGGACTCTTTTACCGAAACCATTTTTCACCACAGAGACACAAAGGTTGCACAGAGACACGGAGAAGAACTGCAAACCAGAACACCTCAGCGGGAGAGGGAGCTAAAGCGCACTCAACTTCCCTAGAGACAATGCGATCAAAATCGCACCACCCACAAAGAGCCGGTAACCGATGAAGATTCCCGTCGAGTGCGTGCGCAGGTAACGCAGCAAGAACCAGATCGAAAGATAGCCGATGATTCCACTAACGACGGTGCCAACCGCGAGACTCACCAAACTGCCGTGCGGCAATTTGTGAAGCGCTTCGACTAATTCCAGGAGACCGCTCGCGGCCACCGCGGGAATCGAAAGCAGGAACGAAAAACGCGCGGCCGTCTCGCGTGTTTGTCCGGCAAAGAGACCCGCCATGATCGTTGAGCCGGAGCGACTCGAACCGGGAATCAAGGCCAGACACTGCGCAAAACCCACTGCCAGCGCATCACCGGCACCGAGATCCTCCATCTTCTTTCGCTGCTTGCTGACGAATTCGGCAATCGCCAGGAACACGGCGACGACAATCATCATCGTGGCAATTACCCAAAGATTCTTGGTGAACGTACCTTCAATTTGCTTTTTGAAAAGGAGGCCGACGATGACGACGGGTAAGGTGCCGATGACGATCAGCCAACCGAGCCAAGCCTCATGTGACAACCGAGGACCGGCGGCGTCATTCCGTTTGAGCAGGTTGAGATGGTCCCGGATAAACGCGACGCTGATGCTCCAAATGTCGCGGGCGAAATAGATCAAAACCGCCAACAACGTGCCGAGTTGAATCACCGCGATTGACGCGGTTGCCTGTTCCGGCGTCAGCGGCAGATTCATCGCGCGCATCGCGAGCACCAAATGGGCCGTTGAACTAATCGGAATGAATTCAGTGAGACCTTGGACAATGCCGAGGATGATGGCTTGGAGAAGAGTCATGAATTCGCGTTAATTCGAGTGTATCGACTTGGAGGTCTTTGAGCTTAGGTCTTTGGCCTTTGAAAAGAAAAATCAAAGATCAAAGACCGAAGATCAAAGACCGTTTTGCTCGCGAAACGAATTCCGGTTGGCGATCCAATCATACATTGCATTTGGCATCACCATGCCAGTGCGAACGATCGCGGCGAGCTGCCACGGAAACGCATAAGACTTCTTCCGCTTCTCGATCGCCCTCACCATCTTCTTTACCGCCGGTTCCAGTTCCAGGAACCATGGCAACTTCGCCCGCCGACCGGCAGTCAAAGGCGTTTTGATAAACCCTGGGTGAATAATCGTGACGTCGATACCGCACGGTTTCAAATCAAGGCGAAGACTCTCGAACATTGCTGACACCGCGGCCTTGCTCGCGCAGTAAGCAGCAGACTTCGGCAGCCCGCGATACGCCGCCAAACTGGAAATCACGACGAGTTGTCCGCTGGCACGCTTCACCATGTCGGGAATTACTGCTGCCACGCTGTTTGAAACGCCAATCACATTCGTGTTGATTACGTTCGCGAATTTCGCTGCATCCAGGCGAGTCGGGTCGTCATTCCCACCGATGCCGGCGTTCGCGATCAGCACATCAATTTTTCCGAACCGCGACCGCAACTGTTCCGCGGCAGCGCGCATCGAGTCCGCGTCCTGAACGTCGCCTGAAATCGCGAACACATTTGCTGACCGGCCATCGCCATTTGCGTTTTCGCTTCCGCCGATCTCAGTAATGATTTCGTCGAGTACTTCTTTGCGACGCGCAACGAGTCCGAGATTCGCGCCGCGACGAGCAAGCTCAACAGCGAGTCCGCGTCCGATACCGGACGACGCGCCGGTGATGAGCACAACCTTGTCAGGCCAAATTGAAGTTTCAAGTTTCAAGTTTCAAGTTTCAAGTTAAGGCAGCTCTCTTGAATTTGGTCCCCTTGATTCCTGATTTTCTGAGATAGGTCATTAGCCCACCAATCATCCGACTAACCTCAGCGGCTTGATCAACAAATCGGGCAAACACTGGCTCGGACAAGTAGTTCTGATCGAGCGCAACGTAGAGTTGAGATCTAACTTCGCCAGCAGAGCCTTTTGCCATCGCAAGAAACTGGGTGAACTCGCCAGTACCGCTACGCTCGAATCCTTCAGCGATGTTGGACATTATGGAGACTGCGGCGCGGCGTATTTGATTCTTCAGATCGTAGTCTCTAGCAAATGGGCCCACTGCTGTGACTTTGTATAGTTCTCTCGTAAGCTGTCGGGCTTTTTGCCAGGCAGCGATTTCCTCGAAGGTTGTGAAAGTGGCCATCGTGAAACCTCTTCTGAGGGAGAAATGATAAAGCCAAGTATCGGACTAACTTGAAACTCGAAACTTGAAACTTGAAACTTGAAACTTGAAACTTGAAACTCGAAACTTGAAACTATATCTGCTGAATTACTGGTACGATCACCGGCTTCGCGCCGGTTTCTTTTTGAATGAAACGCTTCAACTCGACGCGCACGTGCTCTTTCAGCAGCGATTCATCCTCAAACGTTTGTCGGGACGCGCCGGCTAACGCGGCAGCGACCACGCGTTGCGCGTCTTTTGTCATTCCGTTTCCGCCTTCCAGCCCGCGCACGCCCTGGGCCACGATCTGCGGCGGCGACTGCAATTCTCCAGTGTCGCGATCGATGATCATGACCAGCGTGATCATTCCTTCGTAGGCCATCTTCTTTCGCTCGCGCACGGTGTCATACTCAATTTCTTCAAAGCCCGATTCGTCGATAAACGTCCTTTTGATCTCTTTCTTGTCGACGATCGTCGCGCGCTCGCCGTCCAACTCGAGCACATCGCCGTTTTCGATCAGCACAATATTCTCTTCGGCGTAACCGAGATGGTTTTTGACGAACTCTTTGTGGCGAAATAGCATGCGGTACTCGCCGTGAATTGGCACCACAAATTTTGGGCGCACCGCCTCAGTCATGATGCGAATATCGTCCTGCGAGGCGTGGCCGCTGACGTGAATTAGCCGCCGTTTCTCTTCGATGATGTTCGCGCCGCGCTTGTAGATGTGCCCAATTAGCTTTGAAATGGCGCGTTCGTTTCCAGGAATGATACGCGCCGAGAGGACGACTGTATCGCCTTCTTCGATCGTGAGTCCCTTGTAAACCTGCGTCGCTAACTGATAGAGAGCGGCACGCGGTTCCGCTTGTGAGCCCGTAACCAGGAAAACGATTTCGTCATCCGGGAGCACTTTCGCGTCATTGATGCTGACCAGCATCCGATCATGAATATCGAGATAGCCCAGCCGCTCGGCGATCTCGACGTTCTTCTGCATTGATCGGCCGAGGACGCAGACCTTGCGATCGAACTGCTGGGCGACATCGAAAACGATCTGCAGACGGTGAATCGAAGAGGCAAACGCCGCGACGATAATTCGCCCTTGGGCTTCGGCAAAGATTTCTTCGAACGCTGGGATTACCGCGCGCTCGGAAGGAGTTCGCCCGGGAACCGTCGCATTTGTCGAATCGGAAAGAAGCGCCATTACACCTTCTTGCCCATATCGACGAAGAGTTCTTAAATCGATCGCCTCGCCGATGACCGGGGTCTCATCAACTTTGTAATCGCCGGTGTGGATGATTGTGCCGACCGGTGTCTTGATCGCGAGATGAAAACAATCTATCAGCGAATGCGACGCGCGAATGAACTCGATGGTGAACGACCCGATAGTGACAACGTCGCGCGGCTCGACGCGATGCAACAGCACGTCGCCAAGGAGCCCGTGCTCATCGAGTTTGCTTTCCGCCAAACCGAGGGTGAAGTGCGACGCGTAAACGGGGACATTGATTCTCTTCAGCACATACGGCAGCGCGCCAAGATGATCTTCGTGGCCGTGTGTGAGAATGATCGCAGTGATGTCCTGTTTGTATTGCTCAAGGATATCGAAATCAGGAATGCAAACGTCGACGCCGTAAACACTCTCTTCCGGGAAGCCCATGCCCGCGTCGAGGATGAGCATCTCGTCGCCGTAACGCAGCAGCGTACAATTCATTCCGAACTCGCCGATACCGCCGAGGGGAATGATTTCGATGACGTTAGACACTTTTTATTTTGGTGACTCGACTCTCTGGACGGGGCGGGGTGAGTATATCACGCAAAGAAGGGGCACGGGCGTCTCGCCCGTGAGATACTCGCCCGGCTTTGAACGCAAATACTCCCGCAAGTGGCGACCCGAGCCTCGTTCGGAAACGTCATGGAGCCTACCTCCCACATTGGACCCGCGACGGCGCGTGGTACGCGGTTACGTTTCGTCTCTGGGATGCTCTTCCTAAACGCGTGATCGAATCCTGGCTCTTCGAACGAGAGAACATAGTTAAAACCGCGGTGCAAATGAAGCGGCCACTAAGTACGCGGGAAGAACAAAGGCTGGCACATCTTTATTCGGAAAAGGTCGAACGCTATCTCGATGCAGGTCACGGATTGTGCTTTATGAAAGAAGATCGAGTGGCCCGACTAGTCACGAACGCGCTGCATCATTTCGATAGACAACGCTACTCGCTTGCGGCGTGGTGTGTGATGCCCAATCACGTGGACGTCGTGGTTGAACCATTCGCTGGGAAAACGACTACGGCCGGGATGGCCCTGCCACAGTCAGAACTTCCCGAAATTCTTCATTCCTGGAAATCATTTACTGCAAAGGAAGCCAACAAGGTCTTGAGCCGGTCAGGCGCTTTTTGGCAAGCGGAATATTACGATCATCTAATCCGCGACGAGGCCAACTTTCTTCACGCAGTCAGATACGTTCTGGACAATCCAAAGAACGCCGGACTCAGAAACTGGAAATGGGTTGGTCTCACTGAGTGTGGCAAGCGCATCTTGCGTGAATTAATTCACGGGCGGGACGCCCGTGCCACTCGCCGAGGGGAATGATTTCGATGACGTTAGACACTTTTTATTTTGGTGACTCGACTCTCTGGACGGGGCGGGGTGAGTATATCATGAGCAATCCTGCTGTTACGTCCGCAAACCAAACATGAATAAGTCTCTTATACCAGCAATTCTGTTTTTGGTGGGTCTCGGTCTCTCACCGGTCGTCGCCCAATCTCCCGAATTCAACGAACCGTGGAAGAATCCGAAGGTCGCACTGGCGATTGATCCATTTGAAGGTAATGACATCGATTGGGACAAGCTCGCAACGGATAAGCGTGTGGTGGCGATTATTCATCGCGCCACCATTGGCGATCGTGTCGACAAGAAATACGCCGAACGGAAGGTTGAAGCGAAGAAGCGCGGCTACAAATGGGGGGCGTATCATCTCGGCAAGCCGGGCGATCCAATCAAACAGGCCGACTTCTTTCTCGAAACGGTTAAGCCTGAGCTCGATGACTTGATGGCACTTGATTTGGAAAGCACTGACTTCGAAAAAGACATGAACTTTGATGAAGCGCGCATCTTCATTAATCGCATTAAAGAAAAAACCGGCCGCTACCCCTTAGTGTACGCCAACAATCTCGTGGTCAAGGCGATTAATGACGCAAAGGCACCGAAAGATGTGTTCTTGAGGACACCGCTTTGGTACGCACGGTTCAAACCCGTAGTCACCGATTTTCCAAAAGGCACGTGGAGCAGCTACACGCTTTGGCAGTTTTCGAGCGAAATCAACTGCGCGCGCGACAACCGCGCAGCTTGTCTCTATACGGTTCCCGGCACGGAGTACGACATGGATGTGGACGTCTTTAACGGAACCATTGCAGAACTAAAACAAAAGTGGCCGCTGGGCGAAAAATAGGCGGCCGATGTCACCAGTCCAGCCTCCGTTCGTTGCCATCAAATCTGATGACGTTCTGCTTCCCGCCTTTCCACAACACTAATGTGATTAACTCTCCATGAAAGATTGAGGATTGGATCCACGCGAATCTGTTAAGAACGACGCTCACCCTCGGTATAGTCGCACCCCCCGTCCCTTGCTTCGATGTCGCTTTGGTTCTCGCTTCCCTTGACGTGTCTCGATATTGAAGAGGTGACAATAATGCTGCAAAAATTCTTCTTAGGTCTTCGACGTGCGCCGGCCGGCGCGCTCGCCATGGCAATCCTGTTTTCTGCTTCTGCAACGGTTCGCGCGCAACATTACAACCAAACAAATCTTGTCTCAGACATTCCGGGACTGGCGCCCCTCACCGATCCCAATCTGGTGAATCCATGGGGATTGACGTCGAGTACGTCAAGTCCCTGGTGGGTAGCCGATAACGGCACCGGCGTATCGACGCTCTACAACGGCGCCGGTGGGAAACAAGCATTGACTGTAACGATTCCACCACCAGCTGGAGGAACACCGCCGTCCGCTCCGACAGGAGTCGTTTTCAACGGAACTTCGAGCTTCGGCGGAGCTCGTTTCATTTTCGTAACTGAGGGCGGCACCATTGCCGCATGGAGCGGCGGCACAGTCGCCGTCACGAAATTTACGAGTCCGACCAAAGCAATCTACAAGGGTGTAACGATTGCTAACGCGAACGGCACAGACTTTTTGTACGTGGCGAATTTTTTCAACGGAACCGTCGATGTCTTTGACACAAACTTTTCGCCGACGTTTGTGCCCGTGGGCGCGTTTACCGATCCGCAAATTCCGGCAGGCTTCGCGCCATTCAACGTCCAGGAGCTGAACGGCAACTTGTTCGTAGCGTTCGCAAAACAAGATGAGGACAAGGAAGACGAAGTCGCGGGTGCCGGCTTGGGCTACGCCGACATCTTTGATCCTAACGGCCATCTGATTCTGCGGTTGCGTTCAGGCGCCTGGATGAATGCTCCGTGGGGAGTGGCGCTTGCGCCCGACACCGGATTCGGAAAGCTCAACGGCAGATTGCTCGTTGGTCAATTCGGAAGCGGGCAAATTGCCACATTTGATCTAGACCACGGCAATTTCCACGGCCTGCTACTGAACCGCAAGGGCGGGCCGTTGGTGATCGATGGTTTGTGGGCCCTGCGATTTGGAAACGGTGGCAATGCCGGCCCAAAGAGCACCCTGTTTTTCACCGCCGGTATCGACAGTGAAGCGCACGGGCTGTTTGGGACAATTACGACTTGGAACAGGGGCGTGAGTCACGATGAAGCTGAAGCGCTTGTGCCGGCTGAGGGCGAAGGTGGAACCCAGGCTGTTGGCACCGGAGCAACTCAGCAACAACCAACCAGGGTGGTGATTCCCCTGGTAAACCTGCCGTCAGAAGACGAGGAAAAACCCACTCCGAAGAAGCGCAAATCGAAAGAACCACAAGACGAACCCAAACCTTAACGATGATCAGGAGTGCGTCGGCAAGTCATCATCGCTGACGCACTCCTGGTCTCGCCTCGTGCCGCATTGTCCGGTAAACTCGCGGACAATGCCGGATCTACTCGTCAATCTTCTGCAGTTGCCTCCGCCGCAAGTGTTACCGGATCAACTGCGCGCGCAAGGCATCGGCGTTCGTCGCGCGCAATCGTTCGAAATCACACCGGTTCGCCAGTTCATCGAAAAGAACTTCTCAGTCGCGTGGGCTGATGAGATTTCAGTCGGCTTTGCGAACAAGCCAGTGACGGTTTACATCGCGACGCGTGACTCTCACGTGGTTGGCTTCGCCGGTTACGAGTGCACGCGCAAAGCTTTCTTCGGTCCCACCGGCGTCGCGGAAACCGAACGGCACCAGGGAGTCGGGAAAGCTCTGCTACTTGCGGCGCTCTGGGGATTGCGCGAGCTCGGCTATGTCTATGGCATCATCGGCGGCGCCGGGCCAGTAGAGTTTTATCAGGCAACGGTCGGCGCCACCATAATTCCTGACAGCGAACCAGGCATCTACACGGACCTTCTAAAGCAGCAGTGAGCTCGAATCCTTCAATCAGCGAACTCGCACGCGCCTATTCAGCCGGGAAGAAATTGGACATTGGGACGCGCCTGCCCGGGCCCAAGGGCACGCGCGTGATGGGCGTGATGCGTGAGTTCAATCGCGACTCGCTCGGCTTCATCGAGCGCATGCAACGCGATTACGGCGACATCGTATGGTCGCGGTTTCTCTACGTCCCGGCGCTGTTTCTTTATCACCCGAACGAAATTGAATCGGTGCTGACCACGAACGCGAAGAATTTCCGGAAAGCGATGACGCTGCGGTCGAATTTCTTTCAGCGACTGGTCGGCAACGGACTGTTGACGAGCGAAGGCGAACAGTGGAAGCGCCAGCGTCGCCTGTCGAATCCTGCGTTCCATCGCGAGCGCGTTGCCAGCTATGCGACAACCATGGTCGATTATGCGCAGCGGCTGACTGCGCAGTGGCATGACGGCGAAAAGCGCGACATGCATCGCGAGATGATGCGCCTGACGTTGCCGATCGTCGTGCGCTGTCTTTTTAGCGCGGACGTGTCGCACGACGTCGACCATGTCGGCGCGACGCTTTCGGCGATGGTCAAGCCGTTCGCGGCGCAAGCAACTTTGAAATGGATTCTCAATAACCGCCTGCCGACACCCGAGCACATTCGTTTTCACCGGCTCGCGCGAAAAATCGACAACGTGGTGTATCGCATCATCGCCGAACGGCGCGCCAGCGGAAAAGACGAAGGCGATCTGTTGTCGATGCTTCTGGCCGCGCACGATGACGACGGCAGCGGCATGAACGATCAGCAACTCCGTGACGAAGTAATGACGCTTTTTCTCGCGGGTCATGAGACCACGGCGCTGACGCTGGCCTGGAGCTGGTACCTGCTCGGGAAACATCCGGAAGCCGAAAAGAAATTTCATGCGGAGTTGGATGAAGTGTTGGGCGATCGAGACGCGACGTTTGCGGATCTCTCGCGGCTAAAATACACGGAACAGATCATCAAAGAGTCGATGCGCCTTTACCCGCCCGCGTACGGACTGGGGCGCGAAGCGATTAACGATTGCGAGATTGGCGGTTATCACGTGCCGCCGGGCACGCAGGTATTCATGTTTCAGTGGGCGACGCATCGCGATGCGCGCTTTTTCGACGAGCCGCTTCGATTCAAGCCGGAACGTTGGACTGCCGGGTTCGAAGCGCAACTCCCGAAGTATGCGTACTTCCCTTTCGGCGCCGGTCCGCGTGTCTGCATCGGCGCTTCATTCGCAATGATGGAAATGATTTTGGTGCTGGCGACGATCGGGAAAAGATTTCGCCTGGCACTCGATCCCAATCATCCAGTGGAGACTTATCCGGCGATGTCTTTGCGCCCGCAGGATGGCGTGAGGGTAACGATTCACGCGCGTTAGGATTTGCTGATGACTCTTTCCGCGCAACAGCTGGCGACGGCGAATCAGCGACGCAAGCATCTGATTAGAATTTGTGTGTCTCTGCCAGAGGTCGCATTCGAACCGGTCGGCCATGATCGCGAACACCTGGTTTTTCAAATTGGGAAGAAGAAACTCGCCTACTATCAATTCGATCATCACGGTGACGGAATGATTTCGCTGGTGTGTAAATCGAACCTGAACGAACAAAGGCGCTTGGTGCAGTCTGATCCTGAAACCTTCTTTGTTCCCGCCTATGTCGGTAGCCGAGGATGGATCGGTATGCGCCTGGACTTAGACGAAGTCGATTGGGAGACGGCGACAGAGCTGTTGAAGCGAGGCTATCAAGAAGTTGCGCCGCATAAGTTGGCGATTCTGATTGATGTTCAGTCCAGCGATGACTAGTTGCCTTCCAAGATCGCATTCGCGAGCAAAGCCCATTCCTCGAGCGCCAGTGTTTCCGCGCGACGAAGCGCGGGAATTGCGGCATCGCACAGCACGATGCTGGCGCCGCCGCGTTTCTTCAGCAATTCCTGAATCGGTTCGGGAGCTTCGCGCAGATTATTCAGAATCGTTTTGCGCGGATGCGCAAACCCCGCGCGCACAACCTGCCACAAAAGGCTTTCGTCCTTAATGTCTGCCGCAATCTTTTCGCGCACGCGCAAGCGTACAACGGTGCTGACGACTTTCGGGATCGGACGAAACGCCTGGGGCGAAACATCAAACAAGGTTTCGGCTTCACAATACGCTTCGACCACGACCGAGAGATAACCGCGCGCCAGTGAATCTGCGGCTGCTGTAACTCGATCGGCTACCTCGCGCTGAAGCATAAGCGTCATCTCGCTGATGCATTTTCCTTGCTCGATCAATCTTTGCAGTATCGCCGTGCCGACATTGTAAGGCAGATTCGCAACGACGCGCGCGGAGGCCGCGGGTTGAATCGCTTCGCAGAAGTCGGCTTCCAACGCATCCGCCTCAACCAGATGGAAGTTGGTATGATCGCGAAATTCATCGCGTAGGCGCGGCGCAAGGTTGCGGTCGAATTCGATGGCGATGATGCGCGCGCCACTCTGCACCAGGCGCTTCGTCAATGCACCGCGACCGGGACCGATCTCAATTATCGTTTCGCCTGGTTGAGGATTGACGGCGGCGATGATGCGATCGACGACGTGGTTGTTGACGAGAAAGTTTTGTCCGAAACGACGCCTGGCAGGCAAGGATGAAGGATAAGGGATGAAGGATGACTCAGAATCACGCGCAGACCCGGGTGAATTCTTCTTCTTCATCCTTCCGCCTTCATCCTCATCCTTGCTTTCGTGGGTAGCCGGTGATCTCGACGTCATCACCGTGCTGGCGAACTTCGATGCGTTCCAGTCTGACCGCCTCGGCGATTTTTTCAGCCCCGGCGCCGGCAATCGCCGAAGGTGCGTCCTGACCACCGATGATCATTGGCGCCACAAAAAAAGTCACTTTGTCGACCAGGCCGCCCTCGAGCAACAATGCCGCCAGTGATGGCCCACCTTCGACCAGCACGCTCTGAAGCGAACGCTTGCCGAGATGGTCGACTACACTCGCCAGGTCGAGGGCGGAACCTTGCGCCACCACCTCCACACCATGCGCGCGCAACGCATCGAGTGAATCACTGTCCGCATCGTACGCGAAGATTATCACCGGCGCCGCATCGGTAGTTTGTGCGAGCTGTGACTCTGGCGGCGTGCGCAAGTATTGCTCGATGACTACCCGCACCAGCGGCCGCCGACGCAGCTTTCCCGAACGGTCAGTCAACAGCGGATCGTCCACGCGCACCGTGCGTCCGCCAACCATGATCGCGTCGTATTGGTGCCGCATTTCATGGACACGCGCGCGCGCTGCTTCGCCGGTGATCCAACGCGACTCGCCAGTCGCGGTCGCGACTTTTCCGTCCAAAGACACCGCCATCTTTAAGTGGACAAAAGACCGGCCGGTGCGCATGAAATGAATGTAGGCTTCGTTGAGTTGCGTCGCTTCTTCCTCGAGCAGGCCTGTGCAAACGTCAATTCCGGCAGCGCGCAAATGAGCAAAGCCGCGGCCCGAAACTTTCGGATTCGGATCCTCAATCGGCGCGATGACTCGTTTCACGCCCGCCTCGATCAATGCGTTCGTACAAGGCGGCGTGCGGCCCTGATGGGCGTGGGGTTCGAGCGAGATATATGCCATCGCGCCCTGCGCAGCCTCGGCCGCTTGTTCGAGCGCGATTGTCTCGGCGTGTTTGACTTCGTCGTAAATATAGAATCCTTCGCCCACGATCTGCTGGCGATCGTTCACGATCACGCAACCGACGAGCGGCCCTGGGCTAACGAGGCCAACGCCCCGCACCGCCAGCTCCAGCGCTCGCCGCATCATGCGCTGATCGAAGTCTTTGGATTGAATTCTTGTTTCGGGACTCAAGCTCAGTGATTGTGCCTTTTGAGCTTGAGGTTTGCCAAGCAGCGATGTGGTGGCCAAAAACTTTGTCGATGTCGACGCGGCCAAGAAGGGTTTAATTCTTCATGCGTACCAGTCGATATCCGACGTTTACCAACACATCAATGTGCAGATCGTACGGTCGCAGTTTGTTCCGCAGGCGGTGAATGTAGACATGAAGGCTGCCACAGTTGAGCGGCTTTTGCTCGCCCCACGCCGCACGCCACAGATCTTCAGAAGCTACGACGCGCTCGATTGAGCGCGCGAGACGTGAGACAAGCAAAAACTCAACCCGCGGGAGGTAGACGGGCTGTCCAGCGCACGTCACATAATAATTCGCGTGCTCAATCCGCAGATAACCATCGTCATAGACATCGTCCTCAACCACGGTAACAGGCTGAGTGATGGAGACCATCGCCGGCTTCGATTTTTTGAAACGCGTAACGGAGGAGCCAACGGATTCCGTCAACTCCTCGGTCACGGGCTTGCCATTTCCGACCACGCTCATCAGAAATTAAGGCGCAACGCAAATTGAATCTGGCGACTGGTTCCCAAGCCGACGTCGCGTACGACCGTCTGTCGTAACAGGCCGAAAGTGCCGCCGGCTGCGCTCTGCGTGTATGGCGCGCCCGGCTGAATGTTCGCCCCGCTCGCAGTGCACACGCCGCCGGCGCAACTGACTGTCGGCAGCGCGAGATTCAGGCGCGAGCCGGGAATATCAAAGTTCGCGCGATTGAAAATGTTGAAGACCTCGGTCCTGAATTCCAGGTTCGTTCGTTCGCTGAATTTGAATCGCTTGTTCAGGATTAAATCGAACTGTTGGAAGTTTGGCCCCCGTAGGAAGTTTCGCGGGACATCTCCGAACGCTCCCGGCGCCGGAGTGGTGAACGCTGCCGGATTCAAGATCAAGCGATCGTTCGTCAGGTAAGGATTGACGCCGGCGATCAGGTTCGGCCGCCGTACGTTGCGTGATGCGCCCCCGCCCGGTGTATTGACAACTGCGATGAAGCCGGCGGGCAGAGGACTCGCCGCGTTAATCGTACCAGGCAACTGCGCGACAAAACCGTTCGGCAATCCGCCGCATCCCGCGGCGTTCGCGCACTGCATCACCACATCAGGCCGCACAATTCCGATTTCAAGAGGCACGCCGGAACGCGCATTGACGATCGTGCCGACTTGCCAATCGCCAACGAGCGCATTGCCTACGCCGCCAAAGTCGTATCGCTTTCCATGACCGAACGGCAGATCGTAGATGGCGCTGAAGTTGAACGTGTGCCGCACGTCAAAGTTATTCGACCCGCTGTCGTAATCGAAATCGCTGATCGCACGAGCATTGTTCGCCGCCGTGCGCGCTTCGTTCGATCCGGTCGTATTACCGGTGGAGCTCGCGAACGTGTACTGCGAATTAAGCGTCACCCCGGTGTTGAATCTTCTGGTCAAAGACAATTGCAGCGCTTTGTATCTGTCCTCACCCCCGCTCGTTTTGTAATCGATCTCGGCGTAGGGATTCTGAACTGATGAAGTGCCCGAAACGATCGAGAACTCGCGAATTGTGTTCACGGCAACTACCTGTCCCGCGCCGTTGGTTCGATTCACGACGCCAAACGTCGTCGGCAATGCGGTGCCATCGGCAATCGTCGTCTGTCCGGGAAGAATTCGATTGGCCACACTACGCAGGAACAAATTCCGTCCTTGCGAGCCGACGAAGCCCGCGGTGAACGTAACTTTGTAAGGCAACTCCTGCTGTACCGAGAAGGTGTACTGATAAATCTTCTCCGGAATGGTGTAGTCGGACGCGTACGCGCGCGGCTGAAACGAGCGATTGTTAGGATTGTTGATGAAGTTCGCGATGATCGCGTTTGTGTCTTGCGGGAAAGCTCCGCCGCTGATCGTCGAGCTAATGCGATTCGATTCAATCGGTTGAATCTGATCTTCCGTCTGCCCCGGGCCGTAATAAATCCCAAAGCCTCCGCGCAAAACCGTTCGGCCACCACCGAAGAAACCGGAGGCGTTTGGACTCGGCGACCACGTCAGCGCCACGCGCGGGCCGAAATTCGTCTTCGAAGAAATCAACGGATCACCGGTCGGATCCCGGAGTACTCCAGTTACGATGTCGAACAGAATCTGGCGATTGTCTTTCTCGCGCAGTGGTGTGTAGTACTCGTAACGCAGCCCGTAGCTTAAGGTCAGATTCGACTTCAGCTTCCATTCGTCCTGCGCGTAACCGATGTAATACGTCTGTCGCGCTTGCGGCTGTCCCGTCGAGCCGTTGAAGAATGGCGAAGGAGCAGAGACGTCGCCGAGGTACTGCGTTGACTGTAGTGAATTCGTCAGGAAGTTGTTGATGCTGGCCCAGGTATAAGTAGTGCCGCCGATTCTATCGGTCCACATGCGAATCGCGCGCACTTCTCCGCCGAATTTGAATGAATGATTTGCTTTGGTCCAGCTCAGGTTGTCGATGAACGACAATGAATAAGGAGTGTAAGGTTGTCCGCGTCCGTTGGTTGCGCTGTTCGCGCGCACGAGTCCACCGGGTGTGGCCACACCTGCGTTCGCCCCCTGGCCTGGCAACGCAAATCCGGCGACGCTGCCGGCAATATTGAGTGAAAGCGACGAAAGATCCAGACCATTGAAAGTTGGTGCGATTCCGTTGATGCGCGACAGCGCGCCGTTGTAGCCAACTTTGAATTCGTTCAGGAGCGTCGGCTTCAAGACGGACTGCAATGCCCACATCCCGTTCTGCGGAATCGAGCGAATAATGACTCGTCGTCCGGTCACGCCCTCAGGTTGATCGTTGTTCGCTTGATCGCGGAAGAACCGAAAATAGGTCGAGTGTTTTTGATTTAATTTGTAATCGAAGCGAAACGCCAATGAGTTTTCATTGACGATGTTTGTCGCTTGTCGTTGCACCGTATCGAACAAGTCCGGGCCCACGCGCACCACAGCAACGTCGGGCGCGCGAAAGGCAGGAATCAACGCCGCGGTCGTGGCATTGCAGGCGACGGATCCCGAACCAAGCGGTGCGGCGCAGATGCGCGACGCGAGTCCCGGCACGGCTTCGATCGAATTGATGCCCCCGCGCAATCGATAACCTTCGTATGAGAAGAAGAAGAACGCCTTATTCTTGACGATTGGCCCACCGATTGAGCCGCCAAATTGGTTCAACCGCAACTTGCTCTTTACTCCGATGATGTTGTCAAAGAAGTTGGCGGCATCCAGCGCATCGTTGCGGATATACTCGAAAATCGATCCGTGAAACTTATTGCCACCGGATTTGGTGACCACGCTAATCTGGCCGCCCGTGCCGGTGCCGAATTCGGCGGGATAATTATTCGAATCGACGCGAAACTCCTGAACGTTCTCAAGCGAAGACTGCAATCGAAATGGCGTCGGCACTTCGCCGTTAAGATTTCCCGGTGACGTGTCGATGATCGCGGTGCCTTCGATTCCGTCGTAACGAATTTCGTTCTGCTCGACTGCGCGGCCGGAGAAGCGGATGTCACCATAGGTTCCTGAACCGCTGTTCACGGAACCGGGTGCCTGCAAATAAAGTTGGGAAAGCTGTCGCCCATTGAGCGGCAGGCCTTCAACTTCGCGCGGATTCACGTTTGCGCCCATCGCCGCGGAGCCTGTATTCGCCAGAGTCTCTTCGCCGCCGACGACGTTCACCGTCGCCGACACACCCGTGGGCGAAACGGCCACATTGATCGTTACCTCCTGACCAACGTTAACGTTCACATTCTCGACCTTTCCCGACAGATCGGTTCCGGTTGCAGTGACGGTGTAGGCCGAAGCCTTGAGTGCAGGAATGGTAAAGGAACCGTCATCGTTCGCGGTCGCGGTCCGCTCGTCTCCGGTCCGAACATTTCTGGCGGTGACGATGGCACCGGGAACGATCCCGCCGTTCTGGTCTTTTACCGTGCCGGAAATCCGTCCGGTGTCTGTTTGTGCAAATGCTGCGGTAGATCCGAGCAGCATCGCGACAATGACCGGAAACAGAAAGTAAGTGAAGCTGTGGCGAACAGTTGGGCGCATTGCTATCTCCTTTTTTACTTTGAGGGCATTAGTCGCTGGTTTACTCCGAGCAATGGTGCCGAATCGATCAGCAACGAAGTGGAGAACCAGACCAAAAATGAACCGCTGCGTGAAAGAGAAAGCTAGACGCCCGCCGTTACACGTGAGTAAACGAAGGGTTAAATTGACCTTAACTTGAGTTGTGCGAGAAATCAGCCCGGACTTGAGTTGTGCGGGCAATCAGTCCGGTCGAGATTTAACTTCGAATTAACACTTGCGTAACCTACACGCTGTAGGATGCGTGCCTCTTTCGAAAGTCATCGACCAATTCCTGAACTCGGTTTAGTCGCCCATGTCGATTCATAACGAACTTAGCAGCGACATTGCGGTCGCATTACTTGCCGGCAAAAATAGAGATCCCCAAAAGTTGGACGATCTGAAAAAGGTAGTCCTCAAGGTGCATTCAATTTTGCAGGAAGCTTCGAAAGATCTGCGGCGGAAGCGAACTCGCGTGGCAGCCGCCGCCGTGAAGGAACGGGCCAATCAGTAACCGTTATCGCACCGTGGCAACCTGCGCAGTTAACCCACCAACGACCGCAGCATCCCACATCACCCAATAGCGATGGCGCTTCTTTGTCGTCGCGTCCTTCTGATCAAAGGCTAATCGGGCCAACCTGGTCCGGAATTCGCTTCGTTCGGAACCGGGAAATAGCGCGTAAAAATATTCAGAGCGCACCGGAAGACCAAGTTCGCGACGCATCACGTTTATGTGTGCTTCGCATTCACCAGTTTCCGTAGGACTCGTGCTGTCGAATAAATCGTTCACTACGTGATCCAGTTCGTGCAGAAACGCCCAACCGACATCGAATGCTCTGAGCGCTGCCTCATCGCCGAGCAAATGATCGAAATCAGTAAAGTCAATGAGCACGACATACGTTTCCGGGTCTGCAGAAGAATGATGTTTCAGCCGGCCGGGTACGACTCGGGCAAACACTACGTCCGGCCGATCGCTGGCGTCTTCGAGAATCAGCACGCGGGTTCCGTCTAATGCTTTGCGCAACAACTCACGGGCCGTTTGCGATCCACCGCGCGCTTCACCGCTCGTCAATCGCAAAGCGCCGTTCGAATCGAACTGAATTGCTAAACCGGTAATCGCGCGCAGCTTGGCGGCGAGAAGTTCGCGTCGCGCAGTAGGCAGTTCTTCCCGGCAAATAATCCGGTTGCTTGGGTCAGTTGAGGCAAATTGCGGCGAAGGACAGACGAAAAGCGCGCCGCAGAAGAAACCCAATCCGACAAGTGCAGAGACGACTCTCCGATGACGCTGGCGTCGCACTTCTTCTCCTTCGAAAGTTGGACCGGCGAAACCCGCTTGTTGCGTCGGTTCAGGTACCGTTGGCGCCTGAGGGGGCAGGCGGATATCCGGCATGTTAACAAAATGTTACAGGCCAGGATACTGGTTTCTTTTGCTGAACCTTTTCTTAATTTCAAGTGAACTGGGCCGGCCTGCTCGGACGTGAATTAAGTGACTGTTAATTAGGAAGTAACTGATGCGTAACAGCAGACGAGTAGGGTGGGGTAAAGCCAAATAGTTCAGCCAGAGGGGTCTCAAAAACTATGACACTGATGTTTGTGGAAGACACCTTGTCAGAGGAAGAGCAACTTGAACAGCTTGCCCGCCCAACGGTGAAGTGTAGTTGGTGCGGCGAACTGATTCGGATTGACGGCGAGGAACTGGCGCTGGCGATGTGCCCATCCTGCTACGATCGCATGCTGGCAGAATACGAGCGTTCGCTGAAAACCCGGCAGTCTGATGATGATCGTGTGAGCGACCGTTAACGATCATTCCTAACAAAGCTTGCGCCAAAGCCCGGTTTCAGAGCAGTGAGTGTGGTACCACCGTACCAGTGTGTTGTGGGTGAAAACTCCGACCGCGCCGCTAACCAAGCTTCAAATCTTCCTCACGCAACACCAAAGCTCAAATTAAGGCTCGACTTCAAAGATGTCGCTATTCGTAGCGAGCCTGATTATTTCGCTTTTCGCGTGGGCTTGCCGTCCGATTCACTGAACTGTGCGTACGCGACGCGGAAAAGTTCCGAGAGCGCTTTCGCAGTTTGCGGAGACAGGTGCTTGTCGGCGCGGAGGTGAGCTTCAACAATCTCCGGCGTTGATTCGTGCGGGTAGTAGACCACCGGCTTTGGATCGTTTGCGGCACGGTTGCCATGATGCATCACGCGTTCGATCGGCATGTCGAGCCAAGCGGCGAGTCGCGCTATGTTGTCGGCGTCAGGTTTGCCCGTGCCGTTTTCAATGCGCGACAGCGTCGAGGCCGACACGCCCGTCTCGTCCGCAAGCTCACGCAAACTCATGCCCTGCTGCTCGCGCCGCCTGCGGATTGCGTTGCCGAGTTCGGCTGTATTGACTCCGCTTTTATGTGCCATGGGTGAAAAGCTTAACACGACCCGATTTTAGGCGCAATACTCTGTTTTATCTTTGAAACAGGCACGCTGCGAACTTTTGTGCCTTCGGAGAGTGCCTAATTTTAAATTGTTTCTCTGTGTCTCTGTGCATCCTCGGCATCTCGGTGGTGGAAATATCGCGCGAAAACAGTCACCACAGAGGCACAGAGAAGTCACTGAGACACTGAGACTTGAAATTATGTCACTGCCCATCTTCGCGCCTCTGCGTGAGGTTCAGGTAGCGGATTCACGCCAAGGCGCCAAGACGCAAAGTCGCAACGTCACAAAGAACACAAAGTAAGCGTTAATCGATGAACTGCCGATGCCAGAGTTCGAGGTTGAGTAATTGGAAGACCTGAAGGTTGTAGTCTTCGCGGCCTGAGAGATTCGCTTCGATAATTCGTCGCACCTCCTGCGGCTCGAACAATCCACGGTCGCGCACTGCAGCTTCCGACAACAAATCATCGACCATCGGTCGGAGGGGGCCGCGCAGCCACGAACGGATCGGCGCGCCGAAGCCGGCCTTCTTTCGCCAGACAACTTCACGAGGCAAAAGCTTTTCCGCCGCACGCTTCAGGATGTACTTGCGCTTCAAGCCGCGTAGTTTTAGATCCGGCGGCATACGCGCGGCCAACTTCAACACCTCGACGTTCAAGAACGGCACACGAACTTCCAGGTTCGCCGCCATAGAAGTCTTGTCAGTCGTCATCAAATTGAGACAGGGCAGAAAAGTCTTCAGATCGACGTACAGCAGTTGATTCAACGGCGCCGCCTTCTGTGAGCGTGCAAAGTAATCGCGATGCGCGGCGTAAGCATCCAGACCGCGGCTCGCCTCCCGCAACTCGTCCGCGTACAACCGCAATTTCATTTCATCTGTAAAGTACGTTTCGAATCCGAGGTAGCGCTCCTGAAAATCGAGCGCGGCGCTGCGGGCAAACTTTTTCGCGTTGCGAAGTGGCGCCGTCAATTTCCCGGGGAAGCCGCCTGGCAAAACTGCGGCGACCGTTTTCATCAAGGGCCGTCGTAGAAGCTGTGGTAGGGGATCGAATGCGCCGGCGAGCTTCATTGCCATCTGGCGTGGATAACCCGCGAAGACTTCGTCTCCGCCCATGCCACTTAACATCACGCGCATTGACTCGCGCGCGGCGCGGCTGACGAGATAACTCGGAATCGCCATGTCGATCGCCGGCTCGTCCATGTGATACACGAGTTTCGGCAGCAGCTCAGATACTTCGGGCTTCAGCATGATCTCGTGATAGTCCGTCGCGAGTTGTTGGTTCACTCGCCGTGCCCACTGCACATCGTCGGGAATGATGTCGTAGCGCAAGTCTTCCGCTTCAATTCCAATGGCGTAAGTTCCGACCGGCCGGCCGTTGCTATGTTGCTTCATCAGCGCCACGATCGAAGAAGAATCGACCCCGCCGGAAAGGAACGATCCGAGCGGGACATCGGCGACCATCTCGAGCTTCACCACGCGATCGAGCGTCTCGAGCACGCGCTCTTGCCACCATGACTCGTCTTGGCCTTCTTCAATCTCGTCGAACGAGATGTCCCACCATTGATGCTCCGTTACTTCGCCATCGCTAATCTTAACGAAGTGGCCGGGCCGAACAGTCTTGATGCCTTTGAAGAGCGTGTTCGGATCCGGCGCCCAGAGAAAGGTGAGGAATTGATGAAGCGCTTCGTGGTCGAGCTCAGGTTTGATGAGACCACTGGCGAGAATCGATTTAATTTCCGAAGCGAATGCGAGCGCGGATTGCCCTCCCTCACGGTCGGGCTTCGGACAAGCGTAATACAGCGGCTTGATTCCGACCCGATCGCGAACCAGATAGAGAGCGCCTTCTCTGTCATCCCAAAGCGCGAAGGCGAACATGCCATTCAAGCGATCGAGACACTCGGGTCCCCACTCAGCCCACGCGTTTAAAAGGACTTCAGTATCGGTGTGGGTTCGAAACTGATGACCCTTTGCAGTGAGTTCATCGCGCAGTTCTCGATAGTTGTAAATCTCGCCGTTGAGAATTACGACGAAGCGCTCGTGCGCGAGCATCGGCTGATGTCCGGCGCTGCTGGTGTCGATAATCGACAAACGCCGATGACCGAGACAGACGCGATGACCTTGTTCATTGATCGACGCCGATGTCCACACACCTTCATCGTCACGCCCCCGATGTTCGATGGCTTGCAACATCGCGCCAATGCGCCCTTCGGCGTCTTTATCGATTAATCCGGCAATTCCACACATCAGCAAGACATGGGTAAAAGGGGCAAAGGGTAAATGGGAAACATTCGGGTCTCCCCTTTTACCCTCTTACCCTTTACCCTTTTACCGTTTTAGTTTTTCTTCAATCAATCCGCTCGCCCATTCTGCGCGTGCATCCCAGGTTCCATCTCTCACGGCTGCTTGGCGTGCGCGCATTGATTCAGTTCCGGTTTCGCGCAGCGCGTCATCTATCAAATTGAGAAACTGATCGCGCGTGCGTCCGATGCGCAATACGTCACTCAGCGACTCGTACTCAGGCAGCGGCGAAATCACAACCGGTTTTCCGGACGCGAGATACTCTCGCACTTTGATCGCCGAGCCGTAACTGGTGAAAGGCACTTCCGTGTTCCACGGTAGCACGCACACATCAAAGCCGGCGGCATAATGTGGCAACTCTTCGTACGAAACCGGCGGCAGAAAATGAACGTCCGGCAAATCCTCGATCTCCAGCCCGCGCGACTTGTTGCCGATGAAGATCCAATTCCATTCAGGCCGCTCGCGCGATGCTCTCTTGATAAGTTCCTGATCAATCAGCCACGGCTCAATCGCGCCGAAGTACCCGATACGCGGCCGCGGAATCTTCGCGACGGCTTCAGCAACTTCCGTTTCGCCCCCAGTCACACGGGACCAGTGATCGAAATCGACAGCCTGTTCGAGTAAGTATGATTTTTCGAGTCCGGTGGTGACTTCATCAAAAAGTTTGCGGCTCGAATAGAAGACCAGGTCGGCGGCTTCGATGGCGCGCTCGTGCAACTTGCGAATCAGCGCGGGGTCGGTCGCGTGATCCATCGTATTCGCATCGTACTTGTCCGAAACGTGATAGATGACCATCGACTCGTCCAGCCTGCCGACAACTTCAACCGCAGTCGGAATCGCAATCCATAAAATCGGTTTGGTTAGTCCGCGACGTTTGGCGAGCGATGAAATCTGCGCGGTCAACAGACGACGATTCATGGCGGCCGCCGCGGCGTTGCCAAAGAACGGGATGACTGCGGGCGACACGACGGTGATTCCTTCTTCCGTCGTGCGCGCGAGTTTTGCGTAACTCTTCAGCTTTCGTTTGACGCGCGGCACCAGTTCGCCGCTCTTGATCGGCGCGAGACCCATCGAAATCGAATTGACGAAGATGACTTTGTTGCCGGCGCGCGCGAAGCGGCGCATGAGATGGTTCTTCGAGTGTGGATGGTGATACCACCAGTCCTCGCCGCCAAAACAGATGATTGACTTGTCCTGTAGCATCGAACCGTATTCGCAGCCCGTCCTAAGGTACTCGCCCGAACCCGCGCCAGCTATTCTGGTTGTGCCACGCAATCGTCACGTCTTGCGCGCCGACTTCACGCCACCAGTCTTCAAATTCCTCACGCGAAATGTAGAACGCGGTAGGCGCGACCAGGTGGTCAAAAACGATCGAATGCTGCTCGCGCCAGTTGAAGCGTGAGATGTAATTCAGATAGTCGTTGTAGAACAGATGACGCGCCAGCGGCTTTCCCTGGTCAAGGCGATTGAGCGGCGCATAAATCAATTTCGTTGAGAGGTATATTGCCGCCGCCGGCAACTTTGAAAGGTGAAACAGTGCGCGCCGATTCATCGACGAGGTCACACGTCGAACGGGATTGATGAAGCTGACAATCCATCCGTTGTTTTCCGCACCGTAAATCCAAGCAGACATGTGACCACCCGGCTTCACTCTCGAGACCAGCGATTTGAATCCTTCTCGTGGATTGGGCAAGTGATGGAGGACGCCGACAGAGAACGCGTAGTCGAACGCGCGCCGCAAAGGCAGACGAAAAATGTCGGCTTGAATAATATGAGCATTCGGCAACCCGCGCGTCGCCGCGAATGCCACCTCAACCGCATCGCTTAGATCAACGGCGACGATGTCCCTGGCGCCCCATCCCGCGATGCGCCGCGTGTGGCGCCCCTTGCCGCAGCCTCCCTCTAACACAACTTTGCCGGGAAAGAATTCGCGCGTAAGAGGCGCGATCCAATCGAGAAACTGCTGTTCATATTTGGCATCATCGTGCGCGAATTCCTGCCAGGACCAACCGAAACTTTCCGCCGTCGCCTGCTTGTCTGCTTCGATGTTCGCGAGATTGGCGAAGCGTGGGATACCACGGACGATTAAAAAGGTCTTATCGCATGCGGCGCACTGAAGCTCGCCGGCCAGAACTTCAATGCCTTCTTCGGCGGAAACTGTGCTGAGCTTGATGGCGCCTGTGCAAACGGGGCAGGCGAGATAATTCAGTAGGGTCCGCTTCATCTATGATCCATGCAAAGTAGCATAGACTTTAGTCTGTGTCCGAAGCGGCGCCGTCACAGACTAAAGTCTATGTTACTTTGCGCGCGCGATACACAAGCCCGAAACGCCGACCGGAAAATTCATGAAGCGCAGAAATGTCGCCTCAGCGCCCAGGACGCGCGCGAACAAGGGATTGAAAACGGGAATATTGATTCGCGCCTCGGTATCGGTTTTTATGCCGGTGATGCGCATGAGCATTCTGATTAAAAAAACGGGCGGCAGAAAAGTGATGTTGGCATAAGTCGCCCGCTCAACTTCAAACCCTGCGTCAACCATCGCGCGGCGCAATTCGGGAAGTGTGTAACGCCGGCGATGGTTGCTCACTACATCCTGCAGGCCCCACAGCCACATGAAAGTCGGCACGAAAATCAGTGCGTGTCCGCCGGGGCGCAGCACGCGGCGGATCTCGCGCAAGCCGCCCACGTCGTCGTCAAGATGCTCCACGACATCGAGCGCGGTCACCAAATCGAAAGTGCCATCGTCGTAAGGGAGTTCTTCCGCCGCGCCCAACTTGACGTTAGTCAGTCCGCGTTCGCGACAGAAATCGATCGCATCCTGCGATATGTCGACCCCTTCGGCATCGCCGAACTCGGAAAGTGTTTTTAGATTTGCTCCCGTGCCGCAACCAACATCGAGGATGCGCGGCCGCCGATCAGTAATTTGCGCGCAAATCTCTTTGACAAAACTGACGATAATTCGCCGCCGTCCGACGTACCACCAATGCGTTTCTTCCAATTCATAAAAAACCGGATAGACGTGCTGCATCATTTCGCGCGGCAGCGGCGCGTCAGTGACTTGCGTCGGGGTGATCTTTTTCGCAGTCTTAGCAGTCACTTGTCTAATCCAACAAAAAACGAAGGCGTCCGGTCCGGTCCGCTGTCTTAGCAGTTCCGGTCTTTGCGCAAATCAGCCGCTGCAGCTGATCCGGGACGGCCAAGCCGAATCCTGACGCAACTTTGAGAAAAACTGCAAAGAGCGGCCACCACAGCGGCACCGGCAACGCCTTGTAACACTTCGCGATTCTAGTCGCCAATCCGCTTGCATTGAGATCTTCCGGGCCGCAGAGCTCGACGATTCTCAATCCTTTCGGCAGCGTCATAATCTCATCAGCGACGATGCCGGCGAAATCTTCAATGTGCACCGGCGCGAACGTAATTTTTGAATTACCAAACAGCCAAGGTGTCAAATGCCAACGCCGTGCCAGCGCGATAAGTTTGGCGATACCTTCTTTTCCTTGCGCGCCATAAATCTCGCTCGGTCGAATGATGAGCAAACTCTCCCAATCAAATTTCTTCAGTTCGTTTTCCGCTGCAAGCTTTGATTCGCCGTAAGCTCCTGAGCCGGCTGTTGCACAGCGCGTACTAATGTACACAAATCGCCGGCAGCCGCGGGCGCGCACGCTTTCCGCCAGCCACATCGTACCCCGATGATTGACCTTCCAATAAGGCTCGGCGTCATGTGAGTGAGTGACACCGGCGAAATGAACAGTCATATCGATCGCCTCGGGCAACAACTGCTCGGCGAAGGACTCAGCCAGGTTGAGATCGATGACGCTAATACGCGAGTCTTCGCTATTGACCTCACCCTGATGGCGCACGCACCAGACTTTGATGTTCTCATTCGATTCGAGGAAGCGCTCCAGGACACGACGTCCAGCTAATGAGGATGCTCCAGTAAAAAGAATTTGCATTGCTGACAACAGCTGCGATTGCAACCAAGGGCCTGCTATCTATACCATGCGCGCGTGAGCGAACCGTACTTCTCTTTGGTCGTGCTCTGTTATCGCAGCGGACACAGCATCATTCCGTTCATCGAGAAGCTGCGTGAAGCGCTCTCACGCTGCAACTTCTCATCAGAGATCGTCCTGGTCGGAAACTACGTCGAAGGCAGCGATGACAAGACGCCCGAAGTAGTCACGGAACTCGCAAACAAATATTCGAACGTGCGCGCCGTCGTGAAAGCTAAAGAAGGCATGATGGGTTGGGACATGCGCACGGGTCTCGACGCAGCGCAGGGAACCTATATCGGAGTAATCGACGGCGACGGTCAGTTTCCACCTGAGTCGATCATTGCCTGTCTGATAAAAGCCGAACTTGAGAATCTTGATCTAACCAAGACCTATCGCGTTTTGCGGGATGATGGTCTGCACCGCCGGATCATTTCATGGATTTACAACGGTCTCTTCAAACTGCTTTTTGGACTTGCGGTGCGTGATATCAATTCAAAGCCGAAAATCATTCGCGGTGATAAGTACCCGCTCTTGCAGCTCAAATCGGATGACTGGTTCGCTGACGCGGAGATTATTATCCGGGCACGTGAATTGGGGTTCACAATCGGCGAGACACCTGTGCATTTTCGCTCTAATGATCTGCGAGGCTCATTTGTGAAGCCGGCAGCTCTTTGGGAGTTTACGGCGAATCTTTTCAGATATCGTTTTGGTAAGAGGAGCCAAAAGCGATTCGACGGAAAGACCGAAGATTCGACTGCCCTGGATCATTGATACGACCGTACGTGCTTCAATGCCTGCCTGCTCCAAACTGGTAGCTTGGAAACCGCGATGCCCGCAAAAATGATTAAGAGCGCCTGCATCGGCAGACCATAGCGAATCTCGGAATGACCAACCGCCAAGGTCGCCAGGTAGTAAATGACCGTGGAAAGCAATAACCACGTTGCGACGCGATTCTGCCGAAATGCCAACCACACTCCGACGAGCATGAGCGGCAAAGCCAGCCAACGCCAAATGCTTTGAATTGCTCCGAGCGTGTTCACCGCAAAGCCAGGAACTCCTCTTTGCCGATTTTCAGGCAGAGTCTTTTGCGCAGTGACGTTGATGCCGGCGCTGCCGACTGACGGCGACGGTTTTCCGGCGAATTTCAGATGCCCCCAAGTGCGCTTGGCCATTACGCCCACAAACCAAATTGGGTGACTCTTGATAATGGCCAGCGCGCGGCGGCCGCGCTCGCGATCGCGATGAATTCCATCCGGATACGTTAATGCGAGCGGTGCGTCGGGCGGCAAGTTCATCGCAACGCGATCCTGTTCGATCATCTGTTCATCGCAACAGGGCGCGCCGAACTCGACCCCCCGCTCAGTTTCGCCAATGCCGGCCAGCAAATTCCATCCAACATTTAAGCCTGTGGGCGCAACTTCCGGATAGAAGACCACGAGGTTGCGAATCACGACCGGCGAGATGACAAGCAATGTCACGAGGACAATGCCGAGACTCATCGCCAACCTTTGACGACGGGTCGCGGGCAGTATCAGAAACAAGGCGATACTCCACGGCACAAATAAAAGAAGAGGATTCACTCGCATCCACGACGCGAGTCCGAGGAACGCACCCGCAGTGCACGCGAAATAGATACTTCTCTTCCTGGCCGCTAGCGCCAGGAACAACACGCCGGCCAGCACCAGCCAGCTCGTAGGCGCGTCGGCCGAGGGCGTCACGCCGCTGAGCGCCAGCAATGGAGACAAAGCAGCTAATGTCCCGCTGACCAGACCGACCGTCCATCCATAGGAAACAGCACCGATACCGACGACCAGGAACACCGCAAGCGAGTCGATAGCCATGTGAACCCAAAGGACTGATACCGCCGATCGATTGCCGGTGAGGCGATAAATGGTTGCCATCCACAATCGGAAACCCGGCGGGTACTGCATCAGATCGGTGCGCGAAGCATCGGGAATCCAAAAGAAGGACTCTTTGCCGTCAAGCACGTTTTGCGCCTGGCCATCGAACACGGCGAACGAGCCCCACTGAAACCAGCCTGCGTCGTTCAGGTGAGCGCGCATGAAATTCGCCGTCAATGCGCGGACGGTGAAGGAGAGCGCGAGAATCAGCAACAAAGGAAGAATGCGCTTGTATGAAAGGTTCATGCATCGCCCGCCCGCTACCGCAGGCGGTTCTGAAATCACTTTCGTGCTGAGATGATCACATTCCAACCGATCCGGCGACCGAGTACGTTCACAAGTTTCTGCGGAATCAAATAACCCAGAAAGTAGAAGTCGTTGGTCGTCAATTGCCGGACTTGAATCTTTACTTCCGTGAACATTGAAAACAATTCGCGGGCCTGTCTTCGGCTGTAAACCTTCACGAGCGGCCGTCCCTCACCTTCGTTCACTTCAACGTGGCGGCTCATAATGTCTGCGGCCGTCTGGCCGCGCAGCAACTGTCCACGGAGGAGTCCGCGATGCAGAATTATCTCGATCCAATAGTTCCACGAATCGCGATAATAGAGCATCACGCGGGCGAGCCCGCCGGGCCGGAGCACGCGATGAATTTCGCGGACTGCTCCCGCCGTGTCAGGCGTGTGATGTAGCACGCCGTTCGAGTAGACAACGTCGAAACTCCCGTTCGCAAAAGCAAGATTCTCAGCATCGGTCAGCGCGAAGTTTCCTGTTTGTCCATACTGTGCAAGATGATGTCGCGAAGTTTCGAGTGAACGAGGAGTGAGATCGACGCCGGTCACATTCGCGCCGGCGCGGGCAAACTGCAAAAGATCAGTGCCCATGCCGCAACCGACTTCCAGCAAACGCTGGCCGGCGAAATCGCTGAACCCCATTACTTCCGGCATCCACGGCGCGTACTCTTCGTAGCGATGCCGCTCGACTTCATCAAAAAACTCACGCGTGCCAAATTCATGCCCGCGACCGTAAACTGCGCCTGCCGGGTCGTGCGTCCATTGCTCGCGTGCTTTTTGTTTCTCTCGGGCAATCGTCATGTTCCGTTTTGCTGATTCCTCTCTCCCCACTAGGAGAGAGGCAGGCGAAGATTCACTCGCGCCAGGCCCTCACCCCAACCCTCTCCCATCGGAGAGGGAGAAATAAGCATCCAGAACTCTCTGCGCGTTATGTTGCCACGTGTGCCGTTCGACGGCAGCCCGTCGGGCGGCAGCGCCTAAACTTTCGCGCAGTTCCTTTGACGAGCTGAGTCGCACGATTGCGTCTTTCAGCTCATTCACGTTTCCCGGCTCGACCAGCAGAGCCGTTTGTTCGTGCGCAAGCACCTCACCGATTTGGCCCAGGCGGCTCGCCACAATTCCTCTTCCCATCGCCATGTACTCGAACAGTTTCGTGGGTGAACCGAAGAATTCTGCGCCCGCATCGAGCGGCACGTGCGGCGAAACAAGCACATCACAAGCATCGAGCAGCCGCGGCACTTCGTCGTGTGATACCGCACCCTTCATGATCACGCAATCGAGGGCGCCGCCTTTGCGCAGAATTTCTTCAACTTGCCCGCGCAACGCCCCGCTGCCAATCAGGAGAAAACGGATCGCCGCATCACGAGACATTTGCGTGATTGCTTTCGCGAGCACCTCTACTCCGTGCCAGGGACCAAAGGTGCCGACGAAGCCAACCAGGACTTCGTCGGCAGTGACCCCAAGTTCCTGTCGCGCTGCGTCACCGCCAATCTGGGGCTTGAACCTGTCAACATCGACGCCATTTGGGTTAACCACAATCTTCGCCGCGTCCACACCCGCTTTCAAAAGATTGCGCCGCTCCACGTCAGACACTACAAAAATGCGCGCCGCTGCTTTCAGGTTCAGGCGTTCGTAGCGTCCCAGTAGATCCAACTTATCTACGCGATCCCAGTGGCGACCCACCCAGACTTCTGAACCGTTGTATTCAAGAAACAACGGCCGCTGCGAACGAAGTCCGGCCGACACCCCAGCCCAACTGAAACGCGCATAACGCTGATAGATGAAATCCGGACTCTGCTCTTCAACTTCTCGAATCGCCGCTTCCGTAAACTGCAAATTGTTCGAGATGTCGAACGCGGCGCGTGACGAACCGATTGCGGCCGGCCAAATAATCTTCATTGGGAAGTTCGCCCGATCAATTCCGGCTATCTCATCGTTGCTGACGAGCGAGACGTGCGCACCCAGTTCTTGGGCAGCCTGCACGAACCCGTTGATGTGACTCGCGGCACCGCCAGCTTGTGTGCCCGGGCCCGGCGACGAGCGCAAATAAACAATTTTTGGATTATCACTCTGTTCCCACCGCGGCTTTTCAGCATGCTGCGCTTGCGCGACGCCGGCTTCGAGGTTCAGCAACTCTCTCTCGGCGCGTCTCAAAGCCGATCTGCTGGCGGCGAAGTCTTTCGCCAGTCGTGCCGGCGCGTGGGTTATCGCGTGCGTCTTCGCTTCTTCGCGCCAGCCCCCATACGTATCAAAGATGACTGAAACATCAGCGCCAGCCAGCGCGCCCAGCAGCAGAAACGCATTCGGACCGCGCTGCCACACCAGACGCTCGGTGGCTACGGCGAAGATGTCCGCGTGAAGCCTCCGCACGATCCGCACGCGTTGCGCGGGCGAAGCAGATTGAAAGGTATCGCGACCGATGGTGTCGATTTTCGAATCGGGATGTCGCCGCTGCAACTCTTCGAAGGCACGGTTCGGATCACCGCTCAAGATGAGGAGGGCTATCTTCATGCGGAGCTTTACGGCGCAGCTTTGGACGGCGACGTCATCGCCGGCTGAAGTTTCAACAAACGTCGCAATTCATGTACGCGAAGGATGAAAGTCTCGGCGGCCCCACGTCCTGTCTTCATGCGAAAGTAAACCGCCACTAACAAGAAGATGAGCGCGTAACTCAAGGTCGAATTAACGGCCGCGCCGCGCGCGCCGAATTTTGGAACGACCAGCAGATTTAATCCTATGTTGAATGCCACGGTGACGACCCAAAACCACGGAATCGCCGCAGGCAACCCGGTTCCGGTGAAATGCTGGACCAGGACGGATTCGAGTCCCATCAAAAATATTCCCGGCAAAAGAATCAACAACTGGATCGTTGCGTCTCCGAAATTTGCGCCGTAAATGAACGGCAGCAGGTACGCCAGGGCAATCGCCCCCAGACAGGTTACTAACATCACGAGTGTCGTATGCCGCGTCACCAGCACCGCAAACTCGCCGCGATCGTCCTGGGTGGCGGCCACTCGGGGAAACAGCAGCGTGGCAATAACTCCCGGCAGCATCAGCAGCAAAAACGAAAATTGAGACGCGATACCGTAGACGCCCGCCTCGGCCGCGCCGCGAAACCGATTCACGATTAGCAAGTCAGCGCGCAGGATTATTGTCCCCGCCATGATCGACACGTAGAATTTCATCCCGTACGCGAGCATCGTTTTCAGCAAATGCGCATTCGGCCGCCGCGCGCGCGACTCTGTTTTGTCGCCGATGATTCTGCGCAGATAAATCATCAGAACGAGACTCAAAGCAGTTCCTACAATCGTATTCAAAGCAATCAGGAAAGTTAGTTGCTTGTGCAGCATAACCAGGGCGACTATCGCGTTGACGAGCACCAGAGCAGGCAGCAATCCGTCGAATAAGTTGAGCTGACGAATTCGATCGAGCGCCAGGAGAACATTCAGATTCAGAATGAATAGAAGCTGAAACGGAATCGATATCGCAGCGATCGCCAGTAACAGTGTCGAAACTCCTCCGAACATGGAAGGCCTGAACCAGGCAAGTGCCAAGACTCCAGCCGCGAGTAGACTTCCAATCACCATCGCGAAGGCAATTGCATTGGCCCACACTGCGCCAACATTTTCGCGATGGCGCGCGATGAAATAAGTGTTTGCTGAAGGGAGACCGGCACTGCCGATTTGCAGCACGAGCGCCACCGTGACATTGACGACGGCATACGCGCCAAAACCGTCTGGCCCCAACCAACGCGCGATTACAACGCCGGAACCAAACACTCCCGCGAGCATCAACACACGCGTCCCGAAGGTGAGCACTACGCCGGACAGGAAACTGCCAAACACCGGCGTCTCATCAACCGACACTGTGGTCCCGGTTTCCAAAAGGTTGGTCATAATCTATTTGGGCCGGTCGATCGCGGCTGCCTGATGTGCGAAAGCCCTGTGGCCTTCCGCGATGGCCACATCGATCGGAAAGGCATAGCCTTTCCACACATCAAGTGGCGTAGCTACGACGAAACGCTAACTTACCCAATCCAGCGGTCGTACCAAACACTCAGGTTGAGCAAACACCAAAGATGCGCGCTCCAGTCGCGTTGCGCACGTCGATGTTCGTCGACCAGGTGCTCGATGAATTTGTAATCAAAGAAGTTTCTTTCGCGAATGCGTGAGTTCATCACGCGCTGCACCAGCTCTTCGCCTTTGGGTCCACGGAACCACTCGCGTGCGGGCGCGCCGAATCCGCGTTTTGGCTTGTAAAGCAGATCGCGCGGGAGAATCGATTCCAGCGCGCGCTTCAAGATGCGTTTCCCCGTCGAACCCTTCACTTTTAACTCGCGCGGCAACCCAAGGGCATATTCAATCAGATGATGGTCGAGAAACGGGACGCGAGCTTCGACTGACGTGCTCATCGTGATCTTGTCGACGCGCATCAGAAGCAACTCAGGCAGACGTAGTTTCAATTCGAGATAGGTCATGCGTGCCGCGAAATCCGATTGCGGCCGGGCGTTCGCAATCGTCTCGAGATAACGCGCCACCACGTCATGCGTCGAGAGACCGTTGTAGCGAGACCGTAATTCCGCCGACAATACTTTCGGTTTTGTCGCTTCGTCAAAGACGCTGACGCCGCCCCAGAACAACGACTGACCGGCGCCCAAACGACGAATCAACTCGCCGGCTTTCTGTTTCTTGAAAGTCTTCTGCGCGAGCGGAACGCCGACGGCCGCGGCGGCGCGACGAGCCGCCAACGGCGCCTTTTCCGCGTAACGCCAGAATCGCTCTTCGATTCGCAGGTATGTGCCGAACCAATCGTAGCCGCCAAAGATTTCGTCGGAACCTTCGCCCACCTGCACCACGATCGTGCCCGAATCGCGCGCCAGTTTCGAAACGTAGTAGAGCGGGACACAAACGGGATCGGCGATCGGCTCGTCCTGGTGGAAGACCAATTCGGGGAGGAACTTCTCCATGTCTTCGCGGCCGATAATCACTTCGTGATGGTCTGTTTGAAACCGTTGCGAGAGAGCGCGCGCCGCGTCGAGCTCATTCAGATCAACCGCATCGTGAAAGCCGACGGTAAAGGTGCGCACCGGTTGCGTCATTAGCTCAGACATGAGCGCGACATTGGCCGACGAATCGACACCGCCGGAAAGAAAGACTCCGAACGGCACATCCGCCATCATCCTTTTCTTGATCGATGCTCGCAGCAGTTCGAGGATCTTTTGTTGATGCTCTTCTTCAGTCGCTTCCCTGCTCGCAGATTCCGGCGGCAGAGCGTCCCAGTATTGTGTCAAATGGGGTTCGCCATGGCGATCAATCAAGAGCATGTGACCGGCAGGGATTTTTTGAATCCCGCGAAAGAGCGTCTGCGGCGCCGGCGTCGTGAGAAATGTCAGGTAGTGATAAAGTGCCTCTTCGTTGATCTCGGCAGTGACTGCGGGATGTTGCAAGATCGCTTTAATTTCTGACGCGAAGATAAAGCGCCCATTCGCTTGATAAAAATAGAGCGGCTTTACTCCCGCGCGATCGCGCACGAGCACAAGTTGTTCCCGCTCTTCGTCCCAAATCGCAATCCCGAAATCGCCCTCGATGTCGTGAACGAAATCGAGGCCACGTTCTTCGTAGAGGTGCAGAATTGTTTCCGAATCGGTGTGTGAGACGTAAACATGTCCACGTTGCTCGAGGCCTTCGCGCAATTGCGCATGGTTGTAAATCTCACCGTTAAAAACCAGCCAGACTCGATCCGTGCAGCCGTGCATCGGCTGATGCCCGGCCTCGGACAAATCGATGATTGAGAGCCGGCGAAATCCAAATCCGCCGCGCGCCTCGTCGAAGATCAACTCGCCCGCATCGTCAGGCCCGCGATGCGTCATCACGTCACGCATCGACACGAGCAGTTCGCGACCGACAGCGCCGCGCGCCGCACCGTATTCCCAAACTCCGCAGATGCCACACATAAAAACGAGAAGTCAGCGATCAGACGTCAGAGATCAGATCGCCGGTCTCAGCGCGCAATGACGCAATCACTCTTGCGGTTCGCCTGTCGTCCACGCTCCCTGACGAAGGAATCAACGCCCAACGCTTCTGCACGGGAACGCTCCCTCGGTGTAACCAACAAACAATTGTCGACGCTTCTTTCGCGCCGTAATCCGTAGAAACAAAACCAGGTTCCAACACCGGGGGCGCGCTCTCAGTCAACGGCGCAATCAATAAACACGCTCCGGTAATCTTATCGCAGAGTTCCACGTTTCCATCAGGACTGACCTGGACGTGGATGCGGGGCGCGCAGTGAAAACGAAATGCGAAGTCGTGTGTGCCTTCGCCGGAAAGAGAATCTTCGATCAACCAGTAGCGAGGCGGCTTTGCGAACCGGATCGAACGGCGATGTGTCACCGGCTCGCTTAACCGGCGGTAGCCGTTGTGCTCCGCCACGACGCAATCGAATTCGTTGTTCGTTTCCCAACTGACCACGCGCGGGTGTGCTTCATCAGCGATGACAAACGGCATTGCTTTATCGGTCGTGTTTTGCTCCAGGCCATCGACTTGCGCTGTGGAGTGATAACCAGTCGAACGAAACAAGTGCCGTTCATGCAGGTCAGCGGTATAGACGTAAGATCCAGGATCGACGATAAACGCGGAACCGCCCGCCGAGACTTCAATACTCAACGCGTCGTTGTGACCATGCGATCCACGCCCGTTTAGACCGCATCCGCTCGCGTTGAAGAGCAAATACAGATCGTCATCGCGCATAACGTAGATGCCTGCGTCGGGGAACGCTTTTGACTCGGGGGGTGACCCAACATGGAGCGATTGGAAGCTTTGTAAACCTTGTTCACCCAGCAGGAACAGAAGCCCTTCACATGGCGCTTGCGAAACTTTTAGATCAGCTTCATGCAACGCAGCCGCGGCGAGAGACAGCAGGTAGGTGTGATCGTCGCCCGCCCGTTTCACGATCGGCAGAATCTGCCCGCTATCCGAATCACCAATGAGCGGCGCGCGCCCATCCGGTCGCAAATACGCGCGCGTGTAGTCAGAAATTGCGCGCAACTTCTTCCAGTACTTCTCTGCAATCTCGATTCCGTTCTCGCGACAGAGCACAAACGAATAGAGCAACAACTCGAGTTTCAAACGATGATAGCCCGTCGAGCTTTCCGAATCGGCGCCGTCCGCCAGGATCTGTTTGTCGACTTCATTCAGCAGTTCACGCAAGCCAAACTCGCGCCACTCACGCGCGTCCTGAAGTTCGGGCAACATGACGCCGAGCCATAGCAGTCCGGCAACGTCACACATGTAATGGTTGCTGGTCGCGATGTGCGAGTACTCGAGGTTGCGCCGAATGTGCGCCCCATGCTGATCGAGAGTCATCAGCAGTTCAGCGAGCGCGTCGTCGTCGATATTCGTTGACAGCAGAAACAGAGAGAAGGCTGCGAGCAGATTCATTGCGCGCAACGCCACTTCCATCGCGCATGCCCAATTCACGCCGCGACCCACTGGATTTTGCGCGCGCCAACTTCTGACTTGCCGCAGAAACTCTGCTGCAAACTGTTCGTTTGAAGAAACCGCATACCCGCGGCCCAAAGTGATTAAGTGGGAGAGACGATTCAGTTCCCACAGAACTCGAGCATCCGAACCATCGCCCCGAAACAAGTTGATGTCAGCGTGATAATCCAAAGGCCATTCAACCCCGGATAGCGGGTCACGATTCCACCGAATTTCATCCGCGCCAAAACATTTTTCGCCAAAGCCGAGTAGCGGCCAGCAATGTGCTTTTACGATCCGTTCAGCTAAAGACAGAAGCCGCTGCGTTTCCTCAGGAAACATTTCGCGCTGCAGACGCGCAGTGTTAGCCAGATCAACTAAACCCGGAAAGAATTTTGGTGATTGGCGCTTGCGAAAATGAGTCAGCAGTGCGGCGGGTGACATTCGCGCGAATTCAGGGATCAATCTCGCGGGCTGTCGATTGAGTTGCTCAAGCTGCGCGCGCTCGCGTCGCCGTGCCAGCGCAGAATTCATCCGCCGCACGGCTTCGAGCGCGGCAGTGCTGGTACGTACTTCACCGCGGAGTGTCTTTTGAATTGAGGAGAAGGCTCCCATCGAAGCGAGGGAGTAGGTTAACAGGTCAGAACCACCGGCGGTAGGGACTCAGAACCGTCTGCGGAAGTGGACGGTTGAAGATTGAACACAACCATGAAGTTGGAGAGATCAACCGCCCACTATCGCAGGCGGTACTGACAGCGTCACAGTCTTACGATCCGCGCTCGACTTCCCCGCCGCAAATCGCCGTTCAATGCATTGCGCGTGTCAACGACGAGCGATGCCAGCTCAGTCACGCGGGCGTAATCAACGCTGCTGTGATTGGTGACGATGACGACGCAATCCGATGCGCCAATCTCGTCTTCGGTGAGGTCGACCGATGACAGGGGTTCGCCGCTACCTTCCGTATGTGCGTCATCAAACGTCAGATCACTCACAAACGGATCGTGATAGCGAACGTCGCAGCCTTTTAACCGCAATCGATCAATGATCGAGAGCGCCGGACTCTCGCGAACGTCGTCGATGTCTTTCTTGTAAGCGACGCCCAGCAACAAGACTCGCGAGCCATTCATCGGCTTGCGCGCGTCGTTCAATCCATCAGACACCAGCTGCACCACGTGCTCAGGCATGCGCGAGTTTACTTCTTCCGCGAGTCCGATGAAGCGCGAATCGAATCCGTGCTGTCTCGCTTTCCATGAAAGATAGTGGGGGTCGAGCGGAATGCAGTGACCGCCGATTCCAGGCCCGGGATAAAATGGCATGAAGCCGAAAGGCTTCGTCGCGGCCGCCCGAATCACTTCCCAGGTGTCGATCCCGAGCGCATAACACAGCCGGGCCATCTCGTTGGCCATGCCGATGTTGACGGCGCGAAATGTGTTCTCGAGGAGTTTCGCTGCTTCCGCCACGCGCGCTGAAGTCACCGCGTGCACTTCGCGTACGATTTGGCCGTAGAGAGCGGTGGCTGCTTCCGTTGAATCATCAGTAACGCCGCCCACAACTTTCGGAATGTTATGCGTCTTGAATTCAGGATTGCCCGGATCCACTCGTTCGGGTGAAAACGCGAGCAGAAAATCCTGATCCAACTTTAATCCTGTCGCGGCCAACATCGGAAGGAGCACTTCGTCAGTCGTGCCCGGATAAGTCGTCGATTCGAGAATGATCAGTTGGCCGCGTCGCAGACGTTTTTTTATCTCTTCCGCCGCCGCCAAAATGTACGAGACATCCGGCTCTTTCGTTTTTCGCAAAGGCGTCGGCACGCAAATGATGATGGCATCACAGTCTTTCAGCTCGTCGAAATTCGTCGTCGCGTGAAGACGGCCGCTGTCCACCAGCTCTTTCACCTGGGACGACGGCACATCGCCAATGTAAGACTCGCCGGAATTGATCGCGGCTGCTTTGGCGGCATCGACTTCAAAACCGGTGGCCGCAAAACCGCCGCGAGCGAATTCCGTCACCAGCGGCAGCCCGACGTAACCGAGGCCGATCACACCAACGCGCGCCCGTTTCTCTTTGATTGAGCGTATGAATTCGTTTTTAACCATGAGTTTCGAACAACTGAGCCTAATGCGGCAGGAATCGACGAAGTCAAACAAGCCTAATGACCCGTGACAAGAGAGTCAAGCACATCTCATTTACTTTCATTAACTTCAAATTAATAATGCGGCGGCGATGCCAGCAAAACCTTCATTCGATGTGGCGGTCGTGGGCGCCGGCGTGTTTGGCGCGTGGACCGCTTACCGGCTGCAGCAGTCAGGCAAACACGTAGCACTAATCGATGCTTACGGCGCAGGCAATAGCCGATCAAGCTCGGGGGATGAATCGCGCATCATTCGCATGGGCTATGGCGCGGACGAGATTTACACGCGCTCTGCTTGGCGCTCGCTGGAACTTTGGAAAGAGTTGTTTGCACGCACCGGTGAATCGCTATTCCATCAAACCGGCGTGCTTTGGCTCGCGCATGAGGGCGATCCTTACCCAATGACTTCTTTCGAAACGTTATCGAAATTTGGCATTCCGGCGCAGCAGCTAACTACCTCTGAAATGAGAACGCGTTATCCGCAGATATCACCCGGCGGAATTGGGGGCGCGTTCGTGGAGCCTGAGAGCGGCGTGCTGGTTGCGCGGCGCGCAGTCCAAGCTGTGGTTCGCGAAGCGATCAAATGTGGCGTGGAGTATTTTCAACAGCAAGTTGCTCCGCCGTCGCCTGGCCGGCAAATTGACGCGGTTCAAACCTCAGACGGCCAGCGAATATCGGCCGGCGCCTACGTCTTCGCTTGTGGTCCATGGTTGCCGAAGCTGTTGCCCGACTTGCTCACGAATAGAATTCACCCAACGCGGCAGGAAGTCTTTTACTTCGGCGCGCCGGCAGGCACGCGTTTTAAACCGCCCGCGTTGCCGACGTGGATTGATTTCAAAGATGAAGCTTATGGTTTGCCCGATGTCGAAGGCCGCGGCGTGAAGATCGCGATCGACCGGCACGGTCAACCATTCGACCCTGATACAGGTGATCGTGTCACCAGCGAAGAAGGATTAGCCGAAGTGCGTCGCTATCTCGCCCACAGAATTCCTGTATTGAAAGACGCGCCCGTCAGTGAAAGTCGTGTCTGCCAATACGAAAACACCTCGAACGGCGACTTCCTGATCGATCGTCATCCCGATTTTGAAAACGTTTGGCTGGTCGGCGGCGGCTCAGGCCACGGCTTCAAGCATGGCCCGTTTGTTGGGGAATACGTGACTGCACGCATCGAAGGAAAGAAAGAAGGATTCGAACCGCGATTTAGCTTGAAATCCAAATTAGAGACACGTGCGCGAAGCGTGTATTAAGCTGACTTACGCCGCGCCCGCCGCAACCGCCGAAGCCTCCGCCAGACGTTTCACAATCACGAGGGTGATGTCGTCGGCCGCGGGCGTGCCTTGTGAGAATTTGGTGAGCGCGGATTCAATGCGATCGCGGATGCCTGCGGCTGATGCATCGAGATTGCGCGCGACTGCCTCGTACAGACGTGTCGGGCCGAACTCTTCGCCCGTGGGACTCACCGCTTCGGAGACTCCGTCCGAATAGATCACCAGCACATCGCCGGGATTCAGTTTGGTGCGACCTTCGCGGAAATCCGCTTCTGCCATAATCCCCAGCGGCAATCCGCCGGCGGCAAGTTGCTCCATCGTTCCGCCGGTGCGGACGATCAACGGTGGATTATGACCGGCGTTAAGAAACGCAATCTCTCCGTCTTTCGGATTCAGGTCGGCATAGAACAGCGTGACAAACCGGTTCGCGGGAATGCTCTCGACGAGGTAACGATTGACCGCGCTAATTGTCTCGGCGATCGATTTGTGCGTATCGAACTGAGCGTGTACGGCCGCATGCAGTGAAGACATCAGGAGCGCGGCGGCGGTTCCCTTCCCGGAAACGTCGCCCAGGGCGACCACCAGATTTCCGTTCGCGCGACGAATGAAATCGTAGTAGTCGCCGCCGATTTCGTAACACGGAAAACTGATGCCCTGAAGTTCGTAACCAGCCAACTGCGGCGCTGAAGTTGGCTGGAAGCGCTGCTGAATTTCACTCGCGACTTGCAGCTCACGTTCGAGGCGCTCGCGCTCGAACTGTTCTTCCGTCAACCGCGCATTCTCAACGCGAATCGCGGCGACCGACGACAGCGTGGTCAGCACCTTTAAATGATCTTCCGTGAAGCGGCCATCGGCGATTGGCGAGTCCGCATAGATAATTCCGAAAACGTTTTCGCCAACGCCAAGCGGGACGGCGAGCACCGACCGCACACCTTGCAAAACGACGGTGCCGCCCATGAAGCGCGGGTCGGCCTGCGCGTCGGAAGTCAGCACGGATTTGCCGTGATTCACAACTTCTTCGAGCACCGAACGGCTGATGCGAATCTCGCCGACGTCGCCCTGTCGATCGCGCAGACGCGCGACCGCAACTTTCAATTCCGGATCGCCTTTGGCACGCATCATGATCATGCAGCGATCCGCAGGCACAGCTTCGAAGACGAGCGAGACAATCTGCTCGAGCGTCTCGTTCAGCGTCACTGAAGCAAGCAGCGCGACGCCCACCTTGCTGATGAGCGCAAGCAAATCAGTCTTCTGTTCAACCTTTTCATGAGCAGCCGATTCCTGCGAACGCGAAAGCGCCCCTTCGATCTGTTGGAACAATCCTGATGTCGTGCGATCGGCGGATGAGAGAGCAATCGTCGCTTCCGGCATCGACGCACTCTGATCAGTGATCATCGTCGCACCGCTGCTAAGCGGGAACTGGCTGTCGTTGAAGACGATTTCGGTTTCGCCGATTTGAATGCGGCCACCGCGCGTCAACTGAATCGACGCGTCGACAATCGAGCCGTTGTAGAGCGTGCCGTTCGCCGACCCGAGGTCCTGGAGAAAATATTCGTCGCCTTCGTGACGCACTTCGGCGTGCACGCGCGACGCGAAGGGATCGGGAATACAGAGATCATTACGCGCCGAACGGCCAATCGTGATCCGCAGACGGTTGAGCGGAAAGTGTTCGGCCGTGCGATCGGGATATCTGACGATTAACTCAGCCATGAATTTGTAACGCAGGCTGCCCGCCTGCGAACTCACCTTAATGCGCAAGCCGGCAGCTTGCGCTACACCCGCGGACGCGCCAGTCGCGCCTTTGTCACAGCCGTGCTGCCGTACTCACGAATCACGACGGTGCCCGCAATCAGGTCATGAAGTGCGCGACCGGTAGGATTCACGATCGCAAGCAGAAAACCAAGTCCGAAAAACAAAAATGAAATTGGATAGCCGACGAAATGGCGCAGCAGCGCGCGTCCAATTCCCGGCACATTCGCATCTGTTGTTTCGAGGCGCAACCCCGTCGTCCACTTTCCCAGAGTCTTACCGGTAAGACCTGCGAGCACTCCCAAATCCAAAACAGCTGCGACGAGCGTAATAAGAATCCCGATATTCTCCGCCGTGCCGCCAGCCAGACGTGCGCCGCCACCCATCAAACGCGCCACGAGCGTGCTGATCGTCAGGATCAACGCCAACATAATGTAATCGATTAGGATCGCGCCACAACGCAGATTGAAAGGCGCGCGGTAACGAACACGCACGTGCTCGATGCGTCGCGAAGTTGGACGCGAAACTTTCGCAGTTTCAGGCTTGGCCGACATTGCTGCTTGCATCAAATTTATCGGCCAACCTCATCCCAACAGGAAGTGCAAAGTGGTTTCACCCAAACGAATGCGGTCGCCGCTGTCGAGAGCGCGCGGCTGTCGTGGCTCGAGGTGGATAATATCATTGATTACCGTGCCGTTAACTGAGCCGAGGTCTTCAACCAAAAACGAACCACCCTCGCGCCAAATGCGCGCGTGACGACGCGACACTTTCGTGTTCGGATCAAATCTCGATAAATCGATTTCGGGAAAGATGTTCGACAAAGGATCCGTGCGGCCGACGAGGTTGCTGTCCTTCTGTAGCAGGAACGAGGCATCGAGTTCAGTTGTGCCGGCCACGACAAGTTTCGCAGTCGTGCGCGCGGACAGCGACGCGCTCGAGTCTCCTCCGGCCAGAGGCTGCTTCGATCCGCAGTGCGCGCAGAAAACGTCGTCACCAGCGATGCGGCCTCCGCAAAAACCACAGAAGACGCTTGAGACTGCCATCGTCTCGCCGCCGAGTTGGCTTGCGGGCACGCCGTAACTCACCTGACCTGAACGCAACTTGTCCAGATGATCAGACAACGCATTACGCAGGTCAGCGCCGCTCTGATAACGGTGTTCGGGTTTGTACTCGACGGTGCGCATCAGGATGCGCTCCATCTCGCTGGAAAGTTGCGGATTGATCTGGCGCGGCCGAGGATTCTTGGTGAAGTCGAAAATGAGCAGCGGATTGTCCTGCGGATCGGCGCCCGTCAATAGGTGAAACATGGTCGCCCCGAGGCTGTAAATATCGACGCGCGCATCGGCGCGGCCACTGAATAGCTCCGGCGGCGCGTAGCCCATCGTGCCGACCGCGGTGACGCCCTTCTCTTTCTTGTTCACCCAGCGCGCAATGCCGAAATCGATCAGCATGATCCGATTGTTGTTGCTGTCGATCATCAAATTCGCCGGCTTCAGGTCGCGATAGATGATCGGTTGCGGGCGTGAGTGCAGGTAGTGCAAGACGTCCGCGACTTGAATCCCCCACTCGGTGACTGTCGGCTCATCAATTCGTCCCTGGGGTGTCGCCCGCAGACGCGATGCGAGGTCGGCGCCCGGAATGAACTTCATCACCAGATAAAAACGTTCCGAGTTGTCGTCGTAGAAATAATCGTAGACAGTGGGAATCGACGCATGCTCCAGCTCCGTTAATAGTAACGACTCGCGTTTGAAGTCGGCGATCGCTTTTTCATGCTGAGTCTCGTCAATATGCGACTCGATCATTTCCTTGACGGCGCGGGGCGCATCACCGAGGTTGCGATCCTTTGCGAGATAAACCGCGCCCATGCCGCCCCCACCGATGCGGCGCACTATCTCGTACCGATTGTTCAGAACTTTCCCGCCGCCGAGCGCTTTTGGTTTGCTGCTCTTGCGCGCGGGCTTAGTTTCATCACCGGCGCGTGAGGTTGCGCCGATCTCGGCGCTCTCAGCGCCGTCGCCGGTCGAAACCGGAATTGAATTGTCTTCGACTGGAACAAGCGTGCTGCCGCCTACCCCGAGACTCTTGGACAGATCGGGATCGACCGGCGTGCCGAGCGGCTCTTCGAGTTTCACGCGCGCGCCGCAACCACCGCAAAAATTTTCGTCCAGCGCTACATCAGCGCCGCATTCAGTACAAGCTGGCATTACTTACCTGTCCAAAGTGAGGGGTCCTTCCGTGGTTCGGGTCGAGCCAAACGGAGGGCGGTTACTTGCCGAGACGAAACCGCAAAAAAGTCTTACCGACAATTATTTCGTCGCCGTCGTTAAGCGGCTGGCGCTGGCCGGGTTTCAGCCGCGGCCCACGATTGACGAACGTGCCATTCGTCGAGCCTAAATCTTCAATTTCGTAGTGCCCATTCTGAACGGAAACTCGTGCGTGCTTTCGCGAGACTTTCGCTTCCGGATCGTCTGAGTCGAGATCGACGTCAGGAAAAACGCCACCATCAGCGTCCCAACGACCAATTTCAGAGCCGTTGCGACCGACCGTGAATTGCTTTCCGGCCGATTTTCCCCGCTCGATCGTTAACGTCGCGGTCTGCGGCACTATCGCGACTGCACCGGTTGAATGCTCCAGAACTGCGGGGGAAGCCGGCGAATTTCCCGGGCGCGCGACGGTGACCGGGATGTCTTTTTTAGCTCGCCCATCGCCGCCGTTTGACTGCGATTTGAACCGATCTGCGGAACGGCCCGCGAGCCAAAGCGCGGCGCCACATTCATCGCAATAACGCGAGCCCTCCAGGTTATTAGTGCCGCATCTCTCGCAGGTGATCATCGCAAAAACTAGCGCCGGCCAGGTTCGGGGACAACCAAAGCCCGCGCGAAAGCATATCTTATCGCGAAATCGTGAGGGGCGACAATGTTGTCGGTCGCGAGATCTTCCGGCTTCTGAACGACATAAACGTCGCGTATAATCCGCGCGTTACCTCGATTTCCTGAAACCGACCGCCGGATTTCGTCGTAAAACCATCTCTGGCGTGGAACTGCGCCCGAACTTCCAGCGTCCAAGTGACAGCATACTGATTTAAGGAAAGAAAAATGGCCCTCAGCAGAAAAAAGAAAATCATCATTATCGTGTCCGGTGTCGTCTTGCTGGCGCTGGTTGTCATCATCAGCGTCGTCGCTACGCGTAAGGAAGTCCCCGAAGTGACGACCGTCAACGTCAACGTGCGCCCGGAGCTGCGTTCTACCGTCACGGCGTCCGGCGAAGTCCGCCCCGTTCGCTACATCAAACTGACCAGCGAAGTGCCCGGCCGCATCCTGGAAATCTACGTTAATCCGGGCGATCAAGTGACGAAGGGACAAGCTCTCGTCCGCGTCGATCCGACGCAGTTGCAGTCCAGTCAGGAAGCGCAGTTCGCTTACACACAGTCTGTGCTGAATGACGTTACGAATGCGCGCAATGCCGTGGCGTCTGCGCAGCAGGGCCTGGTAGTTGCGGAAGCGGGCGTTTCGCAAGCCAGACAGACCGCAGCGGCGGCTGACATTGATCTGAAAGCTGCCGAACGCGAATTGAAGCGGGCGACCAATTTGGTGGAATCGAACGTGATGTCGCGCGCTGAGTATGACGCAACTCGCGATAAATATGATCAAGCGAAAGCGAAACTCACCGCTGCGAACATCGCCGTCAAAGAAGCGCAAGAGCGCGCTAACCAACAACGCGTTGCCGTGAAGGAAGCGCAGACCGGAGTTAGGTCAAGCGAGCTGCGGGCCAGCCAGCAGCAGGCAATTCTGCGGGGCCAATCAAGTCAGCGCGAAAAGGCAACGCAGTATTCACCTTTGACTGGAGTTGTCGCAGATATTCCGACGCGCGTCGGAGAGTTCGCAGTGTCGCAGCTGTCTTCGACGCCATTGATGACAATCGCGGACATGTCGATCATTAACGTCGAAGTCAACGTCGACGAAACCGAAATCGCGAACGTCGATGTCGGACAGGAAGCGAAGGTCAAGGTTGATGCGCTTGGTGAAAAAGAAATGAAAGCGATCGTAACGCAGAAGAATCCGCTCGCGATCGCCAAGTCGGACACGCAGGGCGGTCTTTCGAATCGGGTCAACGTGCAGGAAGCGAAGGAATTCAAAGTGACCTTGGAACTGCGCGAGCTGACCGACGATGCGCGCAGCAAGCTGCGCCCCGGCATGAGCGCGACGGCGACCGTCACGACCAAAACCAAGAACAACGTGATCGCTGTTCCTCTGCAGGCGATTGTGGAAAAGGCTCCGTCAACTCCGGCGCCGGGACCAACTGTAGCCAGCAGTGCGCCGCAGACTTCGGGTGAAAAGCCAAAGGAGATCAAAGGCGTTTACATTCTCGACAAAGCCGGAAAGGTGAAGTTCGTCGAAGTGACGACCGGCATCACTGGTGAATCCGATATCGAAATCACTTCGGGGTTATCGTCTGGTGCTGAAGTCGTGACTGGTCCAAGTCGTGTGCTCAAAACGCTGAAAGACGGCACAAACGTCAAGAAGCAGACGCGCAAGCCTGACGCAAACGCCAACGCCGGAAGCTAACTGATTAGTTCCCTCTCGCTCTGGGAGAGGGGGAAGAACAAACCCAATGGCAGAAGCAACAATCACGACGTCTCCAGCGGCGGTAGTCCGGCCGCAAAGCCCGAACGGCGACGCCAAGAGCACCGTGCTGATCGCGATGCGCGATCTCTGGAAGACCTACGACATGGGCGCAGAGAAAGTACACGCTCTGCACGGCGTCTCGTTCGACGTCCACCGCGGAGAGTACCTCGCGATTACCGGCCCGTCCGGTTCGGGTAAGTCGACGCTGATGAACTTGATCGGCTGTCTCGATACACCTTCGCAGGGCCAGTACTGGCTGAACGGCAAGAACGTCTCAGAAATGGATGACGACGAGTTGGCGCGCATTCGCAATCAGGAAGTCGGCTTTGTGTTTCAGACATTCAACCTGCTGGCGCGCGCAACCGCCTTGCACAACGTCGAACTGCCGCTGATTTATGGCGGTATCCCGGGCGCGAAGCGTCATGAGATGGCGAAGCAGGCGCTCGGGGCAGTCGATCTTACCGATCGCATGACGCACCGTCCGAACGAACTGTCCGGTGGTCAGCGCCAGCGCGTGGCCATCGCGCGCGCGCTGGTGAATCACCCGTCGATTTTGCTCGCGGACGAACCGACGGGCGCGCTCGACACGGCCACCAGCTACGACATCATGAACCTCTTCGAGAAACTTCACGAAGACGGCAACACGATTATTCTTGTCACGCACGAACACGACATTGCCGCTCGCGCGCACCGTATCATCTCGATTCGCGACGGCTTGATCGAAAAAGACGAGACAGTCAAGTAGGATTGCTGCCGTGGCAATGCGCAGCGAACCATCCCCCGAGCCGCTCATCTTTGGTAAGCGGCTTTCTTTGCCTGCCCGCGTAAAATCTCTTCCGGCGGTCCGCATCGCTGCGGTCTGGGAAGCAATTATGGTCGCGGGCGCAAGTCTGCGCCAGAACAAACTGCGCACCGCTCTGACATTAATTGGAATTGTCGTCGGTGTCACAGCCGTAATTTCCGTCGTCACGATTATCAAAGGCCTCGATCAAACCGTGGCGAACACTTTCAACTCACAAGGCTCGACGGTCTTCACGATTTCGAAGCGGCCGCGCGTGATCACCTCGCGCGAAGACTTCATCAAGTACAACAAGCGGAAGGACCTGACCGAAGAGGACGCCGACGCAATCATTCGCTTGTGTACGCTGTGCTGGCGGATAGGGATCGTGGCAAACGACGCCGTCAATACAAAACACGGCAACCAGAAAAACGAGAACGTGCAGATGCGCGCGATCAGTCCGATTTCAACGTTTGACATCGACGGAGTGTCGTTGGATGCGGGGCGTTACTGGAGCGACGCCGAAGGCGAAGATGCGCACGAGGTCGCCGTCGTCGGCGCCGACATTGTCACCAATTCGTTCCCGGGTTTGTCAGCGGACCAGGTGGTGGGACAACAAATCTGGGCAGGCGGAAGGCCGTACACTATTCTGGGAGTGCTTCAGCCGCTCGGAAAGATTCTCGGCGCTTCGCGCGACAACATCATCTATGTTCCTTTTGCGACTTACAAAAAGAATTTTGGCGTGAACATCAAGCGCGGCGCTTTCAGCGTGGCATCGATCGTCGTCCTGATCCAGACCCAGTCGGCCCAGCAACTCGAAGCCACCGAAGATCAGGTGCGCGCGGTCATGCGCAATCGCCGCGGCAAGACCTTCAGCGATGAAGACGACGGATTCGCCCTGGAGACGCAGGATGTGTTTCTGAATCTGTATTCCGCCGCCACCTCGAATATATATCTGGTGACGATTGGGGTAGCGGCGATCTCGCTCGTGGTCGGTGGTATTGTGGTGATGAATATCATGCTGGTCTCAGTCACTGAGCGCACGAAAGAAATCGGCATACGCAAAGCCGTCGGGGCGCGGCAGCACGACATTCGCACACAGTTTCTGGTCGAGGCGGTGATGGTCACGGCCGTGGGTGGAGCGATTGGAGTATTGACCGGTTTCGGCACTGCATGGCTGATCGCTTTGTTAATCGGTTTTCCTTTGCTTATCAGCATTTGGTCGGCAATTCTCGGAGTCGGAGTATCTTCGGTGGTTGGCGTTATCAGTGGACTCTGGCCCGCGTGGCGCGCGGCGCGACTGGATCCGATCGAAGCCCTAAGAGCGGAATAGAATCCGCAGATTACACAAATGCCGCAGCTTAAGAAATTAGGCCGCTGGGGATTACCGGTTTGGAATCTGTGCAATCTGCGAAATCTGCGGACTACTTCTTATGAACGTTAGCGATGTTATGGAATCCGCCTACATGGCGGTTGACACTGTGCGCACGAACAAGTTGCGCTCGGCGCTGACGATCCTCGGTGTCAGCGTGGGCGTAGTCACGGTGATGTTCATGGTCTCGATCATTCAGGGCCTGAACAAGGCGTTCGCCACGCAAATTGAGTCGCTCGGTTCAAACACAATCTGGTGTCTTAAATTCGATCCGAGTTTTGGCCGCCAGCCAACTTCCGAAGAGCTTCATCGCAAGGAACTAACCATCGAAGACGCCGATGCGATTCGCAATGAAGCGCCATCGATTGCCGGCGTCGCGCCCTTCTATCGAAAAATTGCCGAAACCGTCAATTACAAAGACAAGCAGAGCGACACGCCAATCCTGATCGGCGTGACGCCCTATCATGAGTTCGTTTTGTCGAGTTACGTTGGCTACGGCCGCTACGTCACCGATCTGGATGTAGAAGGGCGTTCGAACGTCTGCGTCCTTGGCCGCGACGTGGTGCATGCTCTGTTTCCCAACGAAGATCCGCTGGACAAAGAGATGAAGATCGCCGGTCATGTGTTTCGCGTCGTCGGCGTGATGGAGCCATTGGGATCGTTTCTCGGCCAGTCGCGTGACAACTCGGTTTACATTCCGATCACGACTTTCCGCAAGTACTACCCCGAGATGGATTTTCCTGACATCATCTTTGCGATCATCGTGCGGCCGATTTCGCGCGCCTACGTGAAGAATGCGCAGGATGAAATGACCGACATTTTGCGCCGTCGCCGGCAGGTTCCGCAGGGCGCGCCGAATAATTTCGGCATCTCTTCTCAGGACGCGCTGCTTGATATTTACAATCAACTGACCGGCGCGACATTTCTCGTCCTGACGGCAATCTCGTGCGTAGCGTTAATGATTGGCGGCATCGGCGTGATGAACATTATGCTGGTCTCGGTAACCGAAAGAACGAAAGAGATCGGATTGCGGAAAGCCGTGGGCGCGACGCGCATCAATATTCTGACACAGTTTTTGATCGAAGCGATCGTGCTCACCTCGATCGGTGGTTTCGTCGGTCTGGCGGTTGGCGAAGTGTTCAGCCTGTTGGTGAATAAATATTCGCCTTTGCCGGCGTACGTGCCGGCGTGGGCCATCGGCGTAGGCATAGGTATCTCAGCGAGTGTCGGGATAATCTTCGGATTATGGCCCGCGTGGAAGGCGGCTCGGCTGGATCCGATTGAGTCGTTGAGATATGAATAACTGTGCTTTGTACTTTGGGCTTTGTACTTTGATGTCTATTCGAGATACCGCTCAAGCCGGCCCTTCGAGCGAACCAAGTACAAAGAACGAATTACAAAGCACGGGTTCCGGGTAACTAATTCCCCTTCCCCTTCGTATTAAGACCGGTGAAACTCTTCGAGATCCTGAAGGTTGCAGTCGCTGCAATTTGGGCGCACAAGCTGCGGTCCGCGCTTACGTTGCTGGGCATGATTGTCGGAGTCACGGCGTTCGTCACGGTCGTGTCGCTGATTCAGGGGTTCAATGTCTACATCGACGAGAAGATTGCCGGCATTGGCGCGAAATCATTTTCCATTCAGCGTTTTAATCCGTTCGAGGATTTCAAAGACACCGACACGATCGCCGCGGCACAGCGTCGCAACAAAGAATTGACGCTCGACGATTACGAATACTTGAAGGAAAAGACGACGCTCATTAACAAGCTGGGCGCCAAAGCGCGCGGCACACCCACGGAAATCAAACGCGGAGACCAACTACTGGAAGATATTTTCGTTATCGGCGCCACCGCAAATACGGCCGATATTGATAATCGCAACATTGAGTTCGGCCGCTTCTTCAGTGACGTGGAAGCTGAAGGCGCAGCGCGCGTCGCCTACATTGGCGCCGACATCGCGACGAGACTTTTTCCGGCGGGCAATCCGATCAACGGCGAGATTTATGTGCGCGGGCTGCCCTATCGAGTGATCGGCGTCGAAGCCGTGAAAGGCACGGTGTTCGGAATTCCGCAGGACAATTTTGTGGTGATTCCTTTAAAGACTTATCAGCTCGATTTCGGTCCGCTGGTGCGTCAGCGCTCGTTGTATTTCACGGCGACGGCAAAATCTGACGAGGGTTTCAACGACGCGGTTGAGGAAGCTCGGTTCTTAATGCGCGCCCGCCGCCGCCTTCAGCCAAACGAAAAAGACAATTTCGGGATCGTCACTCCGGACGCGATCACCGGCGTCCGTGATCGAATTTTCGGGACGATCTTTCTCGTGGCGATTTTTGTGCCGGGCATCGCGCTGGTCGTGGGCGGCATTGTCATCATGAACATCATGCTGGTGTCAGTGACTGAGCGAACGAAAGAGATCGGCATTCGCAAGTCGCTCGGGGCGCGCAAAATCGACATTCTGAAGCAGTTCATGCTGGAGTCCGTGACGCTGGCAGCAATTGGCGGAGCGATCGGAGTATTCCTCGCATGGCTGGTAGGTAAAGTCGTGACGGTGGTTTTCTTCCAGACGTATCTGTCGTTGCTGGCGATCACCTTTGCGATCGGTGTTTCTGGCCTGGTCGGCGTACTTTCAGGTTTGGTTCCAGCTTGGAAAGCCGCGCGGTTAGATCCGATTGAGGCACTACGCGCTGACACGTAAAATCACACCATGAACATATTTCGTTCCGACATACTCGAGAATCTTTGGATGGCGCTCGGAACCCTGCGCGCGAACAAGTTGCGCTCGTTTCTGACGGTCTTCGGCGTCATCATCGGCGTGATCACGGTAATGTTAATTGCGTCGATCATTGCCGGTGTGGACACAGCCGTGACCCGGGAGGTCGAGTCATTCGGCACGCGGTCGATGTACATCCAAAAAGAGAATCCCGGAATTCATGTCGGCCGTCTTTCTCGCGAAGAGCGCATGCGCAAGCCGCTCACCTTTGACGATGCGATGGCGCTGACGCAACTGCCCACCATCGAGGTCTCAGTTCCGTTCCTGGACATCACCAGCAATTTTTTTGGCCAGAAGATTCAGGTAAGTGGCGGCGGCAAGACCTCCGCGAATGTCGCGTTGCAGGGCACACTGCCTGACTTCGAAAAAGCCGGCACGCAAGTCATCTCCGAGGGCCGCTTCTTTTCGCAGATTGAGAATGACACGAACCAGAACGTGTGCGTGATTGGTTCAAAGGTGGCTGACGACTTCTTCCGCTTTCAATCCCCGGTCGAGAACACGATCAAGATTGGCGCCGAAGAGTTTCGCGTCGTCGGCGTTTTGCAAAAGCGCGAACAGTTTCTCTTTAGCGGTGGCAGCGACGATCAGAACAACGTGATTTACATGCCTTACAACGTCGCCCGGAAGCTGAAGCCGAATTCCGACGATATCTACATTCTGGCGGTTGCCAGGCCCGGAATGATGGTTGAGGCGATGGACCAGGTAACCGATATGCTCCGCGTTCGTCGGCAGGTGCCTTTCGGCGCGCCGGACAACTTCGGCATTGAAACGACTGAATCGCTAATCAGCACGTTCCATTCGATCACCGGCGGCATCGCCATCGCAATGGTGGTGATTTCTTCCGTCGGCCTGATGGTCGGCGGCATCGGCGTGATGAACATCATGCTCGTGTCGGTGACTGAGCGCACGCGCGAGATCGGCGTGCGGAAGGCGATCGGCGCGCGCCGCAAAGATATCATGGTTCAGTTTCTGATCGAGGCGATGACGCTGACCGGATTCGGCGGACTGGTTGGGCTGGGAATTGGTTGGCTGTTGACGCTGCTGGTGAAATTGATAATGCCGTCTTATGTGCCTTTGTGGGCGCCGGCCGCCGGGTTCTTTGCCAGCGTCGGCATCGGCATCATCTTCGGATTGTGGCCCGCGTGGAAAGCCGCCAAGCTCGATCCGATTGAGTCTTTGAGATACGAGTGAGACGGCCAAGCGCAAAGTGCTAAGGGCAAACCGCATCTCTCCTCGCGCTTTGCCCTTTGCTCTTAGCCCATCACCCGCCAAATATCGCCGCGGATGAAATTCCGAGAATCGCGCGAATCAGGAACAAACCGAGCACGATCGCCCAGGCTGACCCGGACGAAATCTTCGCTACTTTTCGCAATCCGATCGCGGCCAGGAACAATCCGTAGAATCGCAGAATGTCGAACTGGCTCAAGAGCGCGACCAGCACGGGCGACGATCCGGTGCTCATAAACGCCCCGGGATTCGTCACCAGCAGATGTTCAGGATCAATCTGATCCGCAGACTTCAGAAACAGAACAAGGATGGCGATGATTGTGCCCAGCACCGCCGGCGGTAGCGACGAATACGCCCAAACTGCCAGCGAGCCTTTGTAACCAATCGATCCTCCGAATGCCATGACACCCAGGAGATAAAGCGCCGCACCCGCGGCGAGGGTAATTGGGACCGATGCAGGAATTCCCACCGCGCCGATAATCTTTCCAATCTTCACGCTCAATTCTTTCTGTTCTTCGGTTTGATTAGCGTTGCGTGGGTTCTGTTCCATCTTATCGCGAATGTACTGGCCCATATCGATCCGCTGAAAGACCAGGCCGGTAACGCCAATCGTCAACACCATTAGAATCAATCCGACGACCAAAAACCGGGGACGTCTTCGCAAAGCTTCGAAGGTGCGGCTTGGCTCAAAGAAGATTCCAGTCAGCGTGGCCGGCGTGGACATCTCCGGTCCTTCAAGTTGGGTTGTGGGCGGCACCGCCGGCGGTGGCGGAGGTGGCTGCCACTGTTGATTCGGATCACTCATCTTTTCATTCTCCTCTGAATTCGAGGACGGGGAGACTGCTTCCGTCCGTTTGTTTGTTCGACCCCTTGTACGGGACGAATGTACTGGAAGTTTCGTTGCATTACTTCCAGGATTTTGGGTACAGCCAACGCCCCTTTACGAAGTTGTGGTTACGAGCTTCTCGATCGGTCGCGCATTCTCGTAACCATCAATGCGAATACACGCGGCCGAATGGCCCGGCGAAATTTCGCGCAACTCTGGATCAACTCGCGCGCATTCGTCAATAGCCATTGGGCAGCGCGTGCGGAAGCGACAACCCGAAGGAGGATTGCGCGCATTCGGCACGTCGCCCTTCAAAACGATGCGATCGCGCTTCTCTTTTGGATCGGGAATTGGAATCGCGGACAGCAACGCGACTGTGTACGGATGCAGCGGATTAGCGTAAAGATCTGCCGCCGTCGCAATTTCGACAATGCGCCCAAGATACATAACCGCGACGCGCGTCGAAATGTGCTCCACCACTGCGAGGCCATGCGAAATGAAAAGATAAGTGAGCCCAAACTCTTTTTGCAGGTCGTCCAAGAGATTCACGACCTGCGCCTGCACCGACACGTCCAGCGCTGAGACAGGTTCGTCAGCAACAATCAATTTCGGATTGAGCGCGAGTGCGCGCGCGACGCCAATGCGCTGCAATTGGCCACCGGAAAATTCGTGGCTGTAACGATTGATGTAATCGGGATCGAGACCGACTTTGCCAAGCAACCAGGCCACACGTTCGCGCCGTTCTTGCTTAGTTCCGATTTTGTGGATGACCAGGGGCTCCCCGATCACGTCGCCAATTTTCATGCGTGGATTAAGAGATGCGGCCGGATCCTGGAAAATGATTTGTGCTTCGCGACGCCAGGCGCGCAGTTCTCCTTTACTCATCGCGGTTATGTCGCGCGCTTCAAAGGTGACATCTCCGCTCGTCGGTTCGATCAACCGGAGTATGCATCGACCAGCGGTTGACTTGCCGCAGCCTGACTCGCCAACAAGACCAAGTGTTTCGCCGCGAACGATGTCGAATGTAACGCCGTCAACGGCGCGCAGCGGCCCTTCGTCCGTGGGAAAGTGCTTGACGAGCGATTGCACTGAGACGAGTGTCCCGTTATTTGGTTGGCTTGGCGGCATTATCAGTCAGCGATGTTTGCGATTTCGTCGCGGGATCGTAAAGCACGCACCGCACCGTCACCTCCGGGCCCACCGCGTAAAGCGGAATTTCACCTTCGCGACAACGTGGCATGCGATAAGAGCAGCGGGGCTCGAAATGGCACCACGGCGGGACGTTCAAGGGGCTCGGCACGACGCCTTCGATGGTCTGGAGGCGCTCGGGCTTCACGACATCTTTCATCGTCAGCTTCGGGACCGAGCGCAGTAGTCCCTCCGTGTACGGGTGCTTCGGCCGCGCAAACAATTCATCGACGGGCGACTCTTCGACAATCTTGCCCGTGTACATCACGCACACGCGGTCGGCGACTTCAGCAACCACGCCCAGGTCATGTGTGATCAACAGCACTGCCAACTCGCGGGTCTGACGAAGGTAATTCAGCAGTTCGAGAATCTGCGCCTGAATTGTGACATCCAACGCAGTCGTCGGCTCGTCGGCAATCAAGAGTTTAGGGTCGCAGGCAAGCGCCATGGCGATCATCACCCGCTGCCGCATCCCGCCCGAGAGTTGATGCGGATAATCGTTCGCGCGCAATTCAGGATCGGGAATCGCGACTTCACGCATTGCGGCGACGGCGGCGTTGCGTGCGTCTCTCCGAGACAGGTTGCGATGAAGCCGCAGCGCTTCCGCAATTTGTTCGCCCACGGTGAAGACCGGATTCAGCGAGGTCATCGGATCCTGAAAGATCATCGCGATGTCATTACCGCGCACGTCACGCATTTCGCGATTCGAGAACTTGAGCAAGTCCCGGTCTTCAAAAAGGATCTCGCCCTCGACAATTTTTCCCGGCGGCGCAATCAGGCGCATGATCGATAGCGCCGTCATCGACTTGCCGCAGCCGCTTTCGCCGACCAACCCGAGCAACTCGCCACGGTCGATACCGAAACTCACGTCGTCAACCGCGCGCACCAATCCGTCACGCGTGGGGAATTGGGTCTTGAGATTTTTGACTTCCAGCAGCTGTGCCACGTTCGGAACCTTAACTTCGCTAAACGGTCTAATAGAACGCGTTGACAGTGATCGGGGGCGGCCATAGACTGGGGCGTCCCATTCGATTTCGACTCGCCACCGAGGTTTCTATCATGTTTACTGCTGCTCAATCCATCCGTCACGCAGGAATTATTCTCACGCTGGGGTTACTTTTCACCACCGCTCTCGCTCAAGCGCCCGATCCCGCGGAACGTCAGAAAGCGATCGACACCTTCGAGTCGCAGAATTTAATTGCCGCCCTGCCTTTACTCGAGAAAGTCATATTGGCCTATCCAAACGATCCGGCAATTCTTTCGCGGCTCGGTTTTGCCCTCTACGCAAGTTCAGTTGATCAAAAGGACCCAATGAAGCGGCAACAGACGCGCGGCCGTGCGCGCGAGATCCTACTCAAGTCGCAAGCGAACGGCGACACGAGCAACCTTACGCAAATCACGCTGGATGGATTATCGGAACCGGACAACACCCAAGTTTCGTTCTCGAACATCAGGGCTGCCGACGCCGCCATTCGTGAAGGCGAGACCTCGTTTATGCGCGGCGACATGGACAAAGCGATTGCCTCCTACAAGCGGGCGCTGGAACTCGATCCGCATTTGTATGACGCGGCGGTGTACGCCGGGGATGCGGAATTTAAGAAAGGCTATCAATCGCAGGATCAGCAATTCCGCAACGAACACTTTGATGCGGCCGGTAGCTGGTTTGCGAAGGCCGTCGCGATAAACCCGGACCGCGAAACCGCTTACCGATATTGGGGCGATGCGCTCGATGCGCAGGGTAAGACTAATGACGCCCGCGACAAATTTGTGGAAGCGATCATCGCGATGCCTTACGACCGCCGGCCCTACGTCGGAATCACCCAATGGGCCGAACGCCATCACGTGCAACTCGGTCATCCGCGCATCGACATACCGAGCACAGTGAATTCGGACAAGCCCGGCGAGACCAAAATCACGATTGACGACTCAGTCTTGAAAGGCGATGACGGATCTGCGGCCTGGCTGATGTACGGCATGGTGCGATCGCTTTGGGTTAACAAAAAGGACGGCAGTCGCAGTGATGAGTTCGCGAAGGCATACCCTAACGAAATGACCTATCGTCACAGCCTCGCGGAGGAAGTTGCGGCACTGCGCGCGGTCGTCACGTCATTGCATGAACAGATGAGCAGCAAGAGGGTCAAAACGCTGACACCGGACCTCGACAATCTGATGAAACTACATGACAGTGGCCTTTTGGAGCCATTCCTCTTATTCGCGAAACCCGACCGCGGCATCGCCGAAGATTACATCCCTTACCGCAAGAACAATCGCGCAAAGCTGAAGAAATATTGGATGGAAATTGTCCTCGGAGTTCAATCATAAAAAAGCGCCGCCCGCATCAACGGGCGGCGCGAAAGTTTGCGCGAAGCCTACTGTTCACCGCATCGCCTTCTTCGGCAGCTTCTCATCGCGCATCGCGGTGTTGTAGACGAATGCGGCCATGATTGTCGCTGCCTGTTTCATGTCATCACTCTGAATGCGATCGAACACGTCCATGTTTGAGTGGTGCGTGCGCGTGTCGTATTCGATCTCGTCCTGAATGAATTGAAATCCCGGCAAGCCTATGGCGTCGTATGACAAATGATCGGTTCCACCCGTGTTCGACAACGTTAAAGTCTCCGCTCCCAGATCCTTGAACGGCGCCAGCCATTGACGGAACAGCGGCGCGATCGATTCGTTCGCCTGGAGGTACACTCCGCGGATCTTTCCCGTGCCGTTGTCGAGGTTGAAATAGCCAGCAACCTTGTCGTACTCAGGCCCTTTCACGAGCACCGGCGCGGGTGGTGTTCCGCCGTCGCCGTTGCCGGCAGTAGTGGCGGGTGTTTCCATTTTGCCAAAGTGCTGCGCCACGTACGCGCGCGAACCCAAAAGACCTTCTTCTTCACCCGTCCATAGCGCGATACGGATCGTGCGCCGCGGTTTCAGCCCGAGCGTCTGAAGAATGCGGACCGCTTCCATCGCGACGGCCACGCCGGCGCCATTGTCAGTCGCGCCGGTGCCCGAATGCCATGAATCCATGTGCCCTCCGAGCATCACGATTTCATCTTTGAGGGCCGGATCGCTCCCGGGGATTTCGGCGACGGTGTTGTAGCCATTGAGATCCTGATCCTGGAATTGCACTTCGAGGTTGATTTCCATCTTCACTTTTTCGCCCGCCTTAATCATGCGCACGATACGGTTGTAGTGCTCAACAGCCATCGTGATCTGCGGCGCAAATTTCGGCGCGTCTTTGTCGTAAGCATTGATGCGACGCGGAGCATTCGGCGCCGGCGCTCCAAACGTCGGCGGCTGAAACGGCTGCGGCACAGTCGCTTGCTGTACGAACAGCGTCCCACCATCGCCGCGACTGGCATCTACAAGCACCCCCGCGCCCTCATCGTTCACGAACTGAAGCTTCTTTGACTGAAACTGCAGCTGCGCCAGAAAGTCAGCGTTACGGTTGCCGCCGGCGCCGCCGCGACCTTGTGGCCGGGGCAGAGGTGAGTTCGCCAATCCCAGCAGGTTCTTTTCATCACGACGCGTGCCCAGCGTTTCGAAATGCGCTTTCACTTCGCGCATTGGCGACATGAAAACGATCTTGCCTTTAAGCTGCCCTTTGAAGCGAGCGGTCATATCTGCTTCGTCTTTCGGATCGAAATAAACCACTTCAGCCGCTAGCGCATGGCTCGGTTCAGGCGCCGTCGCATGCATGTTCTTCTTCTTGTTCGTGACGGCCGCGACTTCGGGCATCACTTCGATCGAAGGCGACCATGCTTTCGGATAAGCGATCACCGGAATGCCCTGGGGCTCGATCACCTGCGCGCTGAAACGCTTCAGTGACCAACCACGGCCGAACGGGCCCCACGCTTCGAGATGAGCGTTCTGCAATCCCCACCCCTCGAGGGTTTGGCGTGTCCAGTCGTTCGCGCGCTTCATGTTGGGTGAAGCGGTCAGACGCGGACCGATCACATCGCTAAGATAAGAAAGTGTCTCCATCACCTGTGAATGATTCAGACCTTCTTCGCGAATCTTTGCGATTGGATCGTTCGGATCGAGTTGTGGCGCTGTCGGAGCTTGCGGCTGCTGCGCCAGAGCGGCGTACGGTGCTAATAGCGCCAGCAACAGAATTAGGGCGGCAAATTGACGACGAAACATTGGTGGACTCCTTTTGAAATCTGGATTGGACTGAACCCCGCCTGGATTGCAACAGCAGCAAACGGTGTTTCCTGGAATGACGTTGCTTATACTCGGAAAGTTACAAAGATTCAACTGGACTTTCGGGTTTGTACTTAGGTCTTTGGGCTTTGGGCTTTGGTCTGTGCTTTGGTCTTTGAGCTTTGGATTTTGGATTTTGGATTTAGAGGTTTGGTCTTCGACCTATAATCTTCGACCCCGATCTTTTCTGGTTCGCGCTGAAGCAATACGAAGACCAAAGACCAAAGTCCAAAGTCCTAAGGACAAAGATCAAAGTACCAAGTCCGTTTTTCGTCTGTTATTATTGCGCGCTAATGCCTCCACCAAAGACCCAGCCGGCGCGCGGCATGCGCGACTTTTTGCCGGGCGACGTCCGCAAACGCGAATACGCCATCAACGTCATCAAGCAAGTTTACGAGCGTTACGGCTTCGAGCCTCTGGAAACTCCGGCGGTCGAAAATATCGAGACATTGATGGGCAAATATGGTGAAGAAGGCAATCAACTTATCTTCAAAATTCTGAAACGCGGCGAGCACGAAAAGACCGGCGAAGCCGATCTTGCGCTGCGTTATGACTTGACGGTTCCGTTGGCGCGCGTCGTCGCGCAATATCAAAACGAGCTGCCGAAATTCTTCAAGCGCTATCAGATTCAGCCCGTCTGGCGCGCCGATCGTCCAGCGCGTGGGCGTTTTCGCGAGTTCTATCAATGCGACGTCGACGTGCTGGGTTCGCGTTCGATGGTCGTTGAAGCTGAACTGATTGCGGCGGCGAGTGATGCGTTGTGCGCACTCGGCTTCAACGACTTCACGATTCGCGTTAATCACCGGCAAGTGCTGACTGGGATTCTCGATCAAGGCGGCGTTGAAACCGCAAAGCATGCTGATGCACTGATAGCGCTCGACAAGATGGACAAGGTTGGTCCGGAAGGCGTCGCGCGGGAACTCAAAGAACGCGGCATTGTCGATGAGTCAGCCGTTAAGTTGATGCGTTTTTTTGAAGGCTTGGCGGGCGCGCAGCACGCTCTGGATTTGGTTGATTTGGGCGAGGCAGCGAACGCACGCGCAGCTTACAACGCAGACGTGCTGGGTCGTCTGGTCGAATTCATCGGCGCCCACGAAATCGGCGCGAGTGGCGTCGATGATTTGCGGCAGATACTTCAATTTTCGAAAGCGAGTGGTGTCGATGAGCGAATCAAACTCGATCCCACGTTGGCGCGCGGACTCGCGTACTACACCGGCGCGATTATTGAAATGAATGTAGCGGATCTCGCGGGGAGTCTCGGCGGTGGGGGCCGCTACGACAATTTGGTCGGAATGTTTCTCGGGAAGGATGTGCCGGCGTGCGGCTTCTCGCTGGGGCTTGAAAGGATCATCGTGGTGATGAGCGAGCGCGAAATGTTTCCCGCTGCGCTTGTCTCGTCACCGGCGGATGTGATGGTGACGACTTGGAATGAAGATTCAATCGGCGACTCAATCGCGCTGGCGACTGAATTAAGGAGCAAAGGACTGCGCGTGGATCTCTATCCCGAAACTGACAAGATGGCAAAGCAATTTAAGTATGCGTCGTCGCGTGGCATTCCTTTCGTACTGATATTAGGGGACGAAGAGCGCGCGGCAAATGAGATTTCGATCAAAGATCTGAGGACGGGTGAGCAGCTAAGACTGCCCTTCGCGATCGAAAAAACCCTCCCGGCCGAGCTGATGAATGAAGATCGATCGAAATGGAAGCGTCACAGGGAAAACCTGTTTCGTTGGTTAAACGAAGGAAAAGTCGGCGAAGCCGACGACAGCATAAAGCCTGGGGCGTAAGCCCCAGGTATGAACCAAAGCAAATGTTTAAGCTCGCGAAGCGAGCGACAGAGTTACAGAACCGCGAGTGGTAACGAGCGGGTTAAGGGGTCAACTTTGAAGACAATTCCAACCGCCAAAACAGATGCGTACGTTGAGTTATTGTCCCGCTCGCTACGGCTCGCGGTTCTGCAACGGACTGTCGCCCGCTCCGCGGGCTCGGATCGTTTAATTGCCTGACCCCCTGGGGCTCAAGCCCCAGGCTTTACGCTGTCGCGTGCTCCGCACGCTGAAGACAAGACGTCCAGAGCAGGACACTCATGAACAATCAATCACTCGGCCAACACTATCTCGAAGACGCGCGGCAGACGTTTCGCGATTACAAAAAGCTCGCGGAGCGCGCGTTCGCACAACTCGATGACCAGGACTTCTTTCGCACGATCGACGAGGAATCGAACAGCATCGCGGTGATCATGAAACACGTGGCGGGCAACATGCTGTCGCGCTGGACTGATTTTCTGACGAGCGACGGCGAGAAACCCGATCGTCAACGCGACATGGAGTTCGTGATCCTGCCGGAAACGACCAAAGACGATTTGCTTGGGCATTGGGAACGCGGCTGGGCTTGTCTCTTCGCGGCGATCGAGCCACTTCAACCGGAAGATCTCATGCGCATCGTGCAAATTCGCGGTCAGGATCATACTGTGGTTCAGGCCATCAATCGCCAGTTGTCGCATTACGCGAACCACATCGGCCAGATCGTTTATCTGGCGAAACATTTCAAAGCAGCCGATTGGCAAACGCTGAGCGTGCCCAAGAATAAATCGACAGAGTTCAATACGTATCTCAAAGAGAAACTAGCGTCGTCAGATTCGTCGGCTCGGAAGAGTCAAGTGAACGAAGTAATGGATTTCGCCTTAAAGGACCGGAAGCGGTAGCGACCGGATCAAGGACGTTCGCGCACCGCCGACACGGATGTCGGCGCTCCAAAATGGTTACCTCGCTGCATCATGTGAATGTGACCGTGCCACCCGAACTCGAAAGCGCGGCGAAAGAATTTTACGGGTCAGTGCTCGGCCTCAAGCAGATTCCGAAACCGGCGACGTCGCGGCAAAGCGGCGCGTGGTATGAAATCGGCAAAATGCAATTGCATCTGTCTGTCGAAGACGAAGAACGACTGCTGAGTTCTCGTCACGTCTGCTTCACCGTTTCTGATTTGACTGAAGCTGCACAAAGATTCCGCGACGCAGGAATTGAAATCATCGCTGACCCGCGGCCAAATCCCCGTTCGCCAAGGTTCTATGTACGCGATCCCGGCGGCAACCAGCTTGAGATTGCGCAACAGAAATGAGCTTCGAATTCATCAATCCTGAGTCGCTCGGCGCGCCGCGCGGTTATGCGAACGGCGTCTTAACCAACGCGGGCGGGCGATTACTTTTCATCGCCGGGCAGATTGCGTGGGATCAAAACCAACAAATTGTCGATGAGAACCTTGTCAGGCAATTCGACCAGGCGCTGGCAAATGTCATCGCCGTCGTCGAAGCGGCCGGTGGCGCGCCCGAGCAGATTGCGCGGCTGCTGATTTACGTTACTGACGTTGATGAGTACCGTCGCTGCTTGGGAGAAATTGGCCGACGCTATCGCGCGCGCATGGGTAAGCATTTTCCCGCGATGGTTCTGGTTGAAGTGAGCAACTTGCTGGAAGACGACGCGAAGATCGAGATTGAAGGAACGGCTGTACTTTAGTAAATCGTCAATCGTAAATCGTGAATAGATGCCTCGGCATTGCCGCTTCTATTTACTATTCACGATTTACTATTCACCAATGCTTAGTCCCAAATCATTCCTTTACGACCTGCGCGACGGCATCGGCACGATAACTCTAAATCGGCCGGAGCGTCTAAATGCAATCACATTCGAGGTCTATCACGAACTCACTGACTTCATCGCGCAACTGCGAGATGAAAACGATGTGCGTGTCGTCGTGATTACCGGCGCCGGGCGCGCTTTCTGTTCCGGTGGGGACGTCGTTGACATCATCGGCGAATTGACGGGACGCGACGCAGAAGGGTTGCTGGAATTCACGCGGCTAACATGCGCGCTCATTCACAACATGCGCGCGTTGCCCAAGCCGATCATCGCCTCGTTGAACGGAACCGTTGCCGGCGCGGGAGCGTGCATCGCGCTCGCATCAGACATTCGCCTCGCGGCTGAAGAAGCGAAAATCGCTTTCATCTTCGTCAAAGTTGGACTCGCCGGCACTGACATGGGCGCCACTTACTTGTTGCCGCGCGTTGTCGGTCTCGCAAAAGCTACTGAGCTGCTCATGACCGGAGACTTTGTCGACGCCGCCCAAGCCGAACGCCTCGGCCTTTACAACCGTGTCGTGCCGCATGATCAACTCGAAAGCGCCACCCGAGAATTCGCGGAGCGGCTCGCGAATGGACCCGCACTCGGGATTGCGAAGACGAAAGAAATGCTGAACCGCGAAATGCACATGGGATTTGAATCCGCGCTGGAAGCGGAAGCAGTGGCCCAGGCTCTGTGCATGCAGACCCCTGATTTTAAGGAAGCACATGCTGCGTTCATTGAGAAGCGAGCAGCAAAGTTTAGTAAATCGTAAATCGTAAATCGTAAATCGAAAAAGCAGTTCTTCGATTGACCATTTACGGTTTACCATTTAGCACTTTTTCATGGACGAATTCATCTCGACAACTCCATTTTTCACCGCCGCGCATCGCTCGCTGGCTGAACGCGTTGGCGCATTCGCGCAAACCGAAATCGAACGGCGCGCGGGTGAAGACGAACGCAATGCCGATGAAGCCCTTCGTTTGTACGTGCGCATCCTCGCGGCGCACGATCTTCTTCGCTACGCAGTGGCGACACCGGGTGAACGGTTTGATTTGCGCGCGTTCTGCATTGTTCGCGAGACACTGTCCTATGCTTCCGCGCTCGCTGATCTCGCGTTCGTTATGCAGGGCCTCGGAACCTACGCGATTAGTCTCGCTGCGACTGAGCATGTGCGCGGTTTTTGGTTGGAGCGCGCGCGCAACGGACAGGCCATCGCGGCTTTTGCTTTGACCGAACCCGATGCCGGCTCTGACATTGCCGCACTTTCAACCAGCGCGCGCCGCGAAGGCGACACCTACATACTCAATGGCCGCAAGCGTTTCATTTCGAATGCCGGCGTCGCCGATTTCTACACGGTTTTCGCTCAGACGGGCACGCGCGATGACGGCCGCACTGAGATTTCGCCCTTCATTGTCGGCGCGCGCATGCAGGGATTACGTGTAGCCGAACGCACTGAAATGATCGCTTCTCATCCAATCGGCGAATTGGAATTCAAAGACTGCCGCGTGCCGGCGGAAGATATAATCGGCAATCCCGGCGATGGCCTGCGCCTCGCACTGCAGACACTCGATGTGTTTCGCGCCAGCGTCGGCGCCGCCGCGTGTGGCATGGCGCGGCGTGCGCTCGATGAGAGCGTTTCCTACGCGAAATCGCGCCAGCAGTTCGGCAAGAAACTTGCTGAACATCAATTGATTCAGGAAAAACTTGCCGATATGGCGACCGAAATGGATGCGGCGCGGCTGCTGGTTTATCGCGCAGCCTATTTAAAAGACGCCGGCGATGAGCGGACGACGCGTGAAGCGAGCGAAGCAAAACTTTTCGCGACTGAGGCCGCGTCGCGCATCATCGACCAAGCCGTACAAATTCATGGAGGTACCGGTCTGGTGCGCGGTGAAGTCGTCGAGCGTCTCTATCGCGACGTGCGCGCGCTGCGAATTTACGAAGGCACTTCCGAGATTCAGAAGCTGATTATCGCCAATCAACTCTTGAAAGAGTGAGCAACGCCGAAACATCAAATTCTTCGTCACCTCAAACTCACCTGTCTCGTCGTCTTGGGTTGTTCGACGCGACAATGATTGTGATGGGCGGCATCATTGGCGCCGGCATCTTCACGAATCCTTACGTTGTCGCACAGCAGGTTCGCACTCCGCTTTCGATTCTCGGAGCCTGGGCCGTTGGTGGATTGATTGCGCTCGCGGGCGCGTTCATCTACGCCGAGCTTTCTTCGCAGGTCACCGAATCCGGCGGCCAATACGTTTACTTGCGCAAGGCGATGCACCCCGTCGTTGGATTCGTTTACGGCTGGAGTCTGCTCTTCGTGATTCAAACGGGAGGCATGGCGGCGGTCGCGCTGATTTTCGCCAACCACGTTTTCGAATTGGGAGGAGTGACGGCGAGCGAATGGAGCGCGGCGCTGTTGGGTTCGGCCGCGCTGGCCGTTCTGACAGTGATCAATTGTCTGGGCGTGCGCGCGGGAACCCTAACTCAAAACGTGTTCATGGTTCTGAAGCTGGTTGCGATTGGCGCGCTGGTTATCATCGGTTTGACGTTAACTTCTCCAGCACCCATCACCGCGCCGCAACCTCTCGCAAATTCATCAACGTGGCAGTTGCTGATTGCATTCGGGGCGGCCTTGATTCCAGCTCAGTTCGCGTACGGCGGTTGGCAAACAGCATGCTTCGTTGCGGGTGAAGTGCGCGATCCGAAAAGGACCCTGCCCCGTGGATTGTTGCTGGGTGTGTTGGGTGTGATCGTGGTTTATCTCTCGGTGAATTATGTTTGCTTGCATGTGCTCGGCGCGAACGGATTGGCGCAGACAAAAACTCCCGCGTCGTCAGTCATGCGTCTTGCTCTCGGCGACAAAGGCGGGCGTTTGATTGCGGCCGGCATCGCCATCTCGACGATTGGATTCTTAAGTCAAAGCATGCTGACTGCGCCGCGAGTCTATTTCGCGATGGCGGAAGACAAGTTGTTCTTTCGCCAGCTCGCGTCGCTGAACCGGGCGCGCGTGCCGGCGTTTGCGATTGCGCTGCAGGGCGGATTGGCAATCGTGATCGCCTTGGTTGCCAGCAAATACGAACAGATTCTGAATTACGTCGTTTCGGTCGATGTCGTGTTCTTCGCCCTGTCGGCCGTGTGCGTTTTCGTCTTTCGCAGGCGTAGCAGAAACCTGAGCGTAAGCGAGGGTGCTCAGGCTAGCACTGCGAGGGGCACCCTCCCTAACGGTCGGGTTTCCGCATCGGACGTCTTTCGTATTCCGGGTCATCCGTTGACCACACTGTTCTTCATTGGCGCCTGTGCCGTGATAACGTTCAGTTTGCTTTACAAGTTTCCGCTGAACAGCGCGATCAGTTTTGGAATCATGTTGCTGGGCGTGCCGGCTTATTTTGTGTGGGCGAGAAGATAGTTGCTCTGTGCCTCTGCGTGATCTCTGTGACTCCGTGGTGATTGTTCGCGCGGCTAAGTCCATCACAGAGACACAGAGAAAACCCAGATGAATACTCAATCCACCTACATGCAATGGGCCAAGCAGCGGCCAAAGGTCACTTACGATCTCGCGCTCAGCGGAATCCTGAATCTGCCTTTCCCTGAACTCGCAGCGACCATCAATGACATCGATCTGAACGGCGACAACTCGTACGGCTACGGACCGCTGGTTGATGCGCTCGCGCAACATTGCCGTGTGCCACGCGAGAAAGTCGTGACGATCTCCGGCGGCACTTCGATGGCAAATCACCTGGCAATGGCGGCGGCGATTGAGCATGGCGATGAAGTCCTGATCGAACAACCGACATACGAACCGCTGCTCGCGCTCGCGGAATACTTCGGTTTGAACATCAAGCGCTTCCCGCGTCGCTTTGAAAACAATTATGTGATTGACGTTGATGAGGTTGCCGCTAACCTGACGGACAAGACGCGCCTCATTGTGCTTACCAATCTCCACAATCCGAGCAGCATCCTCACGGATGAAGCGACGCTGCGAAGCATCGGAGAAATTGCGGAACGTGTCGGCGCGCGCGTCCTGGTCGATGAAGTTTACCTTGAGGCGATCTTCGAGAATGTGCCACAGTCAGCCATTCATCTCGGGCCGCAATTCATTGGGACGAGCAGCCTGACAAAGGGTTACGGATTGAGCGGCCTCCGGTGCGGTTGGATCCTGGCGGAAACTGAATTAGCGGAGCGCATGCGACTCTTGCACGACGTGTTTGGCTCGATCGGACCCCAGCCCGCTGAGCGACTGAGCGTCGTTGCCTTGCGTAAGCTGCCGAAGTTCATCGCCCGCGCCAGGAATATTTTGGATTCAAATCGCGCCGTGCTGAATGACTTTTTCGATTCACGGGAAGAGTTAGACGGACTGCGAAGCGAAACTGGCACGACATCATTTCCGCGCTTGCTCAAGGGTCGAGTGGATGAGCTCTGGAACCTTCTTTACGAGAAGTACGATACCTCATTCGTCCCGGGCCGCTTCTTCGAATCACCGCAGCACCTTCGCATTGGCATGTGTTGCCCGCCTGAATTATTCAAAGCCGGAGTTGAACGACTCGGCAGCGCGCTCGACGAACTCTCCGCATGAAAATCAATATCATGGGCGGCGGCCCGGCTGGCATGTATTTCGCCATCCTTATGAAACGGGCCGACGCCGCACACGACATCACCATTCACGAGCGCAATGGGCCGGACGACACTTTCGGCTGGGGCGTGGTGTTTTCGGGAAAGACCCTCGCGAATCTGCGCGCCGCCGATGATGCTTCACACGCAGAAATCACGCGCGAGTTCGAAGCCTGGGACAACGTTGATGTGGTGAAGGGCGAGGAGAAGATTTCGATCCATGGCAACAGCTTCTCGGGCATCGCACGGATTCGCCTGCTCAAGATTCTGCAAACACGCTGTGAAGCCCTCGGTATTCGCATTCACTTCCGAAATGAAATCAACGACATCGAAGCGCTAAGACGTGATTGCGATTTGTTAATTGGCGCAGACGGCGTCAACAGCACACTACGTCAAGCGTTCGCCGAGAAGTTTCACCCGAACCTAAGTACGCGTCCTAACAAATACATCTGGTACGGCACGAACCATCTCTTCCACGGTCTGACGCTTACGTTTCGCGAAAACAACGCGGGCGTGTTTGCGGCCCATTCGTACAAATTCGACAAAACGACCAGCACGTTCATCATCGAATGCGATCCACGGACTTGGACAAATGCGGGCTTCGCCTCGATGAATGATCAGGACACACGCGCATACTTGGCCGAAGTCTTTGCCCCCGATCTCAAAGGTCAGGCGCTGCTTTCGAACAATTCCAAGTGGATCAATTTCTTGCTGGTAAAGAATGAAAACTGGCATTTTGAAAATGTCGTGTTACTCGGAGATGCTCTGCATACTGCGCACTTTTCGATCGGCTCAGGCACCAAGCTCGCGATGGAAGATGCGATTGCCCTGAAGAATTGTATTGATCGAGCTGCTAATGCGGGCGCCGGACTGCAGGAGTTCGAACGAACTCGCAGACCGATCATCGAAGACTACCAAGCCGCCGCCTACGAAAGTATGGTGTGGTTTGAGAACGCACGCGACTACATGCACCGGTCTCCAATCGAACTCGCGTACTCGCTCATGAAACGAAGTGGGCGCGTTGATGATGATGAGTTGCGGAAGCGGGACCCTGAGTTTGTGCGGGAATACTTCGCAATGAAGTCTGTCAAAATGTAGCAACAAGCTTCAGCGGCTGATGGTCAGGAAGAGCGGCTTGCCGCCGCTAACCATTCAGCGGGGGCAAGCCCCTCTTCCTAACTGCATATTACATTCCCCTATTCTTTCCACTCCGGCGGCAACAGACGCCTTCGGCCATCACTGGCGATCGCAATTCCCTCTTCATCAAGCTCTTTGCGATCCCAAAGCTTGCACGTAACTTGTCGATGCGCCTGATCGAGAGCTTCGCAATAATTCGTGTAGGTGCAGCGACGAACTTCGCTACCTCGACCCAGTTTCACTTTGCGAAACCAATCCGGATCAGCGAGCGCTTGTCGCGCCATGCCGATGATGTCGGCGTCACCGTTTTTGAGAATCGATTCAGCTTGTTCGAAAGTCGTGATGCCGCCCGTCGCGACGATGGGAGTATTGAAGCCGGCGTCATTGACCGCATGTTTGATTTGCGCAACCAACGGAACCGATCGTCCAAAAGGACCGCGTTGATCCGAAAGAGTTGTCGGCATGCATTCATAGCCGCTTTGCCCAGTGTACGGATAGACTGCCGCGCCAACTTTCGGTTGTTCAGCGTCTTCGAATTTGCCGCCTTTCGAAATGGACAAGTAATCGAAGCCGGCTTTGGCGAACTCGACGCCAAAATAAACAGCGTCATCGATCCGATTACCGCCGGCAATTACTTCGTCACCGAGAAACCTCACACCAACAACATAGTCATCACTGACACGTTTGCGAACGGCGCCATAAACTTCCAGGGGCAATCGCGCACGATGCTCACGCTGCCCGCCGTAACCGTCTTCGCGATCGTTTAGCGCACTCAAGAATCCAGCCATCGTGTACGCATGCGCGTAGTGCAGTTCCACGCCGTCGAATCCGGCTTCGCGCGCGCGCCCCGCGGCGTCCGCAAATATTTCAGGCAACACCTGTGGCAATTCTTTGATATGAGGCAAGTCCGTGTCGGTGACACGTTCTCGATAACCAAAGCGGAGTGATTCAAGCTCGCGCTTGTCCAGCACATTGGCTAAAACGTCGTCTGACGCGTGCTTCAGAAACTCACGCGCCCTCGATTCATCGCCGTTGAGATATCGCGGGTCATCCGATAATCGCGCGATCGCTTCCCGAAGGCGCGGAGTGATCTTGAGAAACCGCTCGAAATACTTTTGCGGATCCGGTCGACGTTTTACCGTCAGAAAATCGATGATCTGAATGAAGAGCTTCGTGTGGCCATCACTCGCCTCACGGACTGTCTCAACCAGCTGCTTCAATCCCGGTAGAAATCGATCGTGACCGATGCGCAGCAATGGTCCGCTCGGAATGTCACGCACGCCCGTCGCTTCGACCACGAGTGCGGCGGGTCTTCCTTCGGCGAATCGTCGATACCAATCAAGATTGTCCTGCGTGACTAATCCGTCTTCGGTCGCCCGCCAAGGCACCATCGCCGGCACCCACGTGCGACTTTCGAGGGTCAACGATCCGATCTGGATAGGTTGGAACAGCAGCGAGCGGGCTGCTTCTTCCGCGCTGGGCCAACGCGTCTCAGGAATGGAATGTTTGATCGGATTGGCGAACTTCCACATGAAGGAGAGATTACCGCAAAGATGCCGCGGCGGCTTCGAGCCGACCAATCTCCGCCAGCGCTAGCGGATACTCTACGAAATTTTTGTTTCCGTTGGCCGAGACCCAATGCAGGTGCTCCAACGCCAGCGCGCGCTCGCCGTTGAGGGACAACTCCAATCCGGCATACGCGTGTGCTTCCGTCAGCTTGTCATTATCGCTGCCGGCGGTCGTCAACAGTTCTGCCGCAGAAAGACTGTGGTTGAGGTAACGGATGACTGGATAAGGCCACTCATCTGGCGCTAATTGCGCAGCGGCATCCTCCAGGCTTTTCTGCGCTTCGGCGTCACGCTTGGCCCGTCGCAAGGCGAAATACTTTACCAATGCGAGATATGGCGAGTGCTCGTCCTGCCAACCTCTGAGCTTAAGATACGCACCCGCGTAATCAGCTGCCGATTCTCCCTTCCCGCGCTCGAGTTGGATATAGGCAATTGCGCGATAGAAATATTCTTCCCGCGGATTGCGCCGCCGCCCTTGCTCAAAGGTTGTCACCGCCTCGTCCAGTCTTTGGGCGTTTCGATACGCATAACCCAGCCCGGAATAAGTGAACGCCATTTCTGGTCTGAGGCGGATGGATTCCTGGTAAGCCTTGATTGCATCTTCGTAATTGTTCTCGTCCAGCAGCAATCGCCCCAGGTAATAATGTGCCAGGTAATTGTTGGGATCGTGCTCAATGGCTGATCTAAGAAGCTTCTTTGCTTGCTCAGGCTGCTCTTCCCAATACTTCACGAGCCCTAAGGCAGCTTCACTCGACGACAGCGTCGCATCGAGTTCAAGAGATTTCTGCAGGCGCTTCTCGGCCTCCTGCGGCAGGTTCATCTGCGCCAACAGATCGCCAAGATAGAATTGAACCTCGGCTTCGGGCAGGACGGTGGCGGTAATCTCCGGGTCAACTCCAATCCGATCAGTAAAAGTGGCTTTGAGCACCGGAAACGCCTGCCGATTTAGATAGGATTGCAACTGTTCCTCGAGCGGCTTCAAATCTGTTTGAAATGCGCGCTTGAACAATTCTTCAACCGGGCGATCTTCCGCCAGCGAATTGATGAATGCCTGCATCTGACGCTGGTGTTTGCCATCATCTCCGAGCATCAAGTAATGAACGAGAGCCCAGGACTCCGCGTAAAACATTCCCGCCTTGCGGCCTTCGTTGTAATAAGGAGACTTGCGGTCGACGGCCAGCAGCGTCTTCAACGGCACAATAGAGTTTTGCCGGAAATAATAAATGTGACGCACGAGCGGACTGCCCAGTATTGCTTTCCGATCGTTATCAGAAAACTCGAATGAGCTGAAAAACTCTGCGAGTCCTTCATCCAGCCAAACCGGGAGACGATTTACGTTGTTATGCAACACATAATGTTCGTACTCATGGAAGATGATTTCGTACGGGCTCAGGGCCGCATTGTTGACGGCGAGGACAACATAATTCATGTGAGTTCGCGCTAAGAAATACCCGCCGACCTCATCCTTGATCTTTCCTTTCACTCGTGGTTTGAAAGGATGAAAATCATCGTCGGTTTTGAAGAGGACAACTAACGTAGGAACCGGCGTCTGAAGATTCGTTCGTGGAAAAATGATCGATAACGCGCTGCGGAATTGCTCGAGCTTGCTTATGAGTTTGCGAGCGTCACCTTGACTAGCATTGCTCACCAGTGTGAAGTTCTTGCTTTGAATGCGAACCCAGGTGTCTTTAGCAACCGCCTCGTTGGCGATAAGCAGCGCTAAGAACAAGGCTGCAATCGACAAACCAGCTCGGAAATTCGAACGTGCGCGCATCATGAGTAGTGAGTCCTCAGAATTCTACGGTCGGCGGCGGCAAGTTTAGCAGTGGCATAAACAGGTGTACAACGAAATTTCAATCGAGCGTATGTGTGAGTACCGCGCCGCTAGCGCCCTCCGTCGTCCGCGACAATGGACGAAGGCTGCCCGGCTTCATATACTGAGGAGCCCTAACACCATCTTCGAATGACTGACGATCTTCTGAAATATCGTTCTGAGTTTCCGATTCTGGACAAGACTGTCTATCTCATCTCCCACAGTCTCGGCGCGATGCCGCGCGCCACTTACGAACGCTTGCACGACTACGCTGATAAGTGGGCGACGCGCGGTGTGCGCGCCTGGGCCGAAGGCTGGTGGGATATGCCGGTGATGGTGGGAAATGAAGTCGCTCGTATCATCGGCGCCGATCCCAACACTGTGGTAATGCACCAGAATGTTTCGATCTGCCAGTCACTAATTCTCTCGGCGCTTCTGCCGGCAAAAGATCCAAAGCGCAACAAGATAGTTTTCGAAGAGCTGAATTTTCCGTCGGTGATGTACGTCTATGAAGCTCATGCGAAAGCGCATGGCCTGCGCATCGAGGCCGTGAAATCCGACGACGGCATATCTATGTCGCTCGAACGCATGCTCGCGGCGATTGACGAAGAAACGCTTCTCGTTCCCATCTCGCACGTGCTCTTCAAAAGCGGATTCCTGCAAGACGCTAAAGCGATCACCGAGCGCGCGCATGAGTTTGGCGCGACAGTCATTCTCGATACTTATCAATCCGCGGGCACGGTTCCGTTCAGTGTAAAAGGGCTGAACGTGGATTTTGCGACCGGTGGATCGGTGAAGTGGCTGTGCGGCGGACCTGGCGCCGGCTACTTGTACGTGCGACCGGACTTGATCGATCAGCTTGAGCCGAAGACGACTGGCTGGATGGCGCACGAGCATCCCTTCGCATTTGAAACTGAAATGCATTACGCGCCGAACATTACGCGGTTTTTGCACGGCTCGCCTGCTATCCCAGCGCTGTACGCGGCGCAATCCGGCTATAGCATCATCAATGAGATCGGCGTGGAAGCGATTCGCGACAAAAGCATGCGGCAGACACAACAGTTAATCGCGCTCGCGGAAGACGCGGGGTTTCGCGTGACTAGTCCTCAAGATCCGAATGTTCGCGGCGGAACGATTACTGTGTGGGACGATAATGCGGCTGAGATTACGAAGGAGTTAGTGCGCCGCGAATTCATTGTCGATTATCGGCCGGGTGCGGGGGTGCGCATCTCGCCGCATTTCTACACAAAAGATGAAGAGTTGGAACTCGTCATCGCTGAGATGAAGAAGATTCGCGACGGGAGAGAATTCAAAGCCGAAAAGGCAGGCGCAGCCTTTTGATTCAATCGCCATGAAGCAGTTTCTTGAATCCAAAAACCTGGTTGCGACAGTCATCGCAGAGGCGCAACGCAACGCAGAGGAAGCGCGGCGTGTCGTCAGGGGATTGTCTGATGCTCAACTTAACTGGAAGCCTTCGCCGGACAAGTGGAGTATCGCGCAGTGCCTCGAGCATCTGACTGCGGCTTCAGGCGGATTCAACCCGTATTTCGTTGAGGCGCTCGCACGCGGCCGGCAACGGTTCGCGGCTGCGTCGCCACCAACGTATCAGCCAAGCTTTATGGGCCGTTGGCTAATTAAACACGTCGAGCCTGAGAGCCCGCGGAAGCTGCGTGCGCCGAAGATTTTCAAGCCGTCGACTTCGAATGTTCAGAACGCGCTCGACAACTTTCTCGAACAACAGAAAGCGTTTCTAGAGTTCGTAGCCGAGACGAACGGAATCGATTACAACCGGACGCGGCTGCGCTCGCCGGTGACACCTTTAGTTCGTTACAGTCTGGCCGACGCGTACGTCATCACCGTGTCGCACGAGCAAAGGCATCTCCAGCAGGCGCGACGCGTGCGCGAAACTCCCGGCTTTCCAAACTGATTATATGTCCAGCGAATACGGCAAAGGCGCTCCCCTCTCTTACAACAAATATCTGCGCGTCCGCGAACTAATCGATCTGCAGACATGCCTTTCGTCTCCCGCGCATCACGACGAATTGCTGTTCATTACCGTTCATCAGGCCTACGAACTCTGGTTTAAGCAAATCCTGCATGAGATCGACGCGGCGTTGCGCCTGATGAACGAAGATCGGATCGGCGAAGCGGCACTGGCGATGCGGCGCGTCGTCGAGATCGAGAAGCTGCTCGTTTCGCAGATTCACATTCTCGAAACGATGACGCCGATTAGCTTTCTCGGTTTTCGCGATGAGCTAAATCCGGCCAGTGGCTTTCAGTCAATGCAGTTTCGCGAGATCGAATTTGCTTCCGGACTGAAACACGACTCTGTCGTGAATGCATTCAAGGATGATGAATTTGCAAGTGAGAGACTTCGGTTACGACTGACCTCACCATCACTTGGCGAAGTGTTCTTTTCGCTGCTGCGTCGCAAAGGTTTCGACGCGCCCGAAGAACATGGCAGAGCGCGTGACGAAAACGAGCGGCGCAGCAATCAAAGCAAACGCGTGCGCGCAATTGTTGAGATACTCACGCACCCTGAGAAGCTCTACAAGGAATATCAACTTGCCGAAGCGCTTCTGGAACACGACGAACATTTTGCGCTCTGGCGCTCGCACCACATCAAGATGGTTGAGCGCATGGTCGGCGCAAAACGCGGCACCGGCGGCTCAGAAGGCGTGGGGTACTTGAAGAAGACACTCGACAGCAAGTTTTTCCCTGAGTTGTGGGAAGCGCGGACGTATCTCAGCAGCCAGCATGGCGACACGGGATGCCCGTTCGCCAAAACATAACTTCACATCTTCCATGTCCGTCGAATTTCCTGAACGCTTCAACATGGCCGATTACTTCCTCTACCACAACGTGGAGGAAGGACGCGAAAACAAAGTCTGCCTCTACTTCAAAGATCAAACTTACACGTACGGCGATGCGGTAACGATGTCGAATCGCGCGGGCAATGCGCTGCGCGAACTCGGCGTGGAAATGGAAGATCGCGTGCTGCTGGTGCTGCCGGACTGTCCGGAGTTTGTCTGGACGTGGTTTGGCGCGGCGCGCATCGGCGCGGTGATCACGATGGTCAATCCGCTTTTGCCGGCGGATGATTACCGTTATTACCTGGAATACACACGCGCACGCGCCGCGGTAGTGCATCAGTCGTTGGCGCAGCCGTTTGTGGAAGCGGTATCAAGCGCAAATTATCTTCGCTCGGTTCTGGTAGTCAGTGACGCTGCGGACAATCGAGAACAATTCATCGACCCGGGCGGCCGCGTCAAATACTTTTTGTTCGGAGAAACAGTTGCGTCACAGCCGGACGCCTGTCGCGCGGCTGACACGCATCGCGATGACATCGCAATTTGGCTATTCACTTCGGGATCGACCGGTCATCCGAAAGGCGCCGTGCATCTGCAGCACGACCTGCCTTATAACACGGAAGTTTTTGCAAAGCGCACAATGGGCGTGAACGAAAACGATCTGACGATTTCCGTACCCAAACTTTTCTTTGGCTACGCGACGGGCACGAACCTTCTGTTTCCCTTTGCCGTCGGCGGTGCGACTGCTTTGTTTGCCGAACGATCGACGCCGGAGAAGTTGTTGGAAGTGATCGATCGATATCGGCCGACAATCCTGACGACGGTGCCGACGATGATCAATGCGATGCTCAATGCAGAAGATGCGGCATCGCACGATCTGTCGAGCATCCGCTTCTGCTACTCAGCCGGCGAGGCTTTGCCGGTGGAGTTGTACCGTCGTTGGAAGCAGGCATTCGATGTTGAGATCTGCGACGGCATCGGCTCAGCCGAAATGTTCCACATTTACATCACGAATCGGCCCGGTGACGTGAAGCCCGGCAGTCTCGGCCGCATTGTCGAAGGATACAACGCGAAGATAGTCGACGCGGACGGCGACGAAGTCACGACCGGCGAGATGGGTACTTTGAAGATAAAAGGGGACTCAGCCGCGCTCTGCTACTGGAACGCGCACGAAAAATCGAAAGAAACTTTTGCCGGCGACTGGTGCACCACGGGAGATCAATTCCATGTCGACGCCGGTGGCTACTACTGGTACCACGGCCGCACGGACGACATGCTGAAAGTCGGCGGCATCTTCGTCGCACCCGCGGAAATAGAAAACTGCTTGTTGCAACACAGTGCAGTGCTTGAGTGCGCCGTTATCGGACAGGAAGATGGTGACGGATTGATCAAACCGAAGGCTTTCATCGTGGCTCGTGAAAGTCACGAAACAGGTGAAGCACTAACTGAAGACATCAAGCAGTTCGCTAAGTTACACATGGCGCTTTACAAGTATCCGCGCTGGATTGAATACGTCACTTCCCTCCCGAAAAACGATCGGGGAAAGATCGATCGCAAACAACTCAAAACTAAGTAATGAGAGTTATGCGTTATGAGTAAAAGGTCGCGCGACTACTCATCACTCATGACTCATCACTCATTACTTATCTCAATTTTCCTTCCAAATTGTAATCACGCAGGCGGCGATAAAGCGTCGATGGCGAGATGCCGAGCAGAGCAGCCGTCTTTCCGCGATGCCAACCGGTTTGTTCAAGCGCGGCGATAATTTGCTGCTTTTCGACGTCGCGCAACGCGGTCGGTTGCGCTCCGCTTTCGGCGGCGGCGAAGCCACTCATCGCGGGCATCGGACCGCCACCATTCACATGGCCTGAAACTTCCGGCGGCAGCTCATTGATGGTCATCCGTCCATCATTGGCGAGAAGCACGGCGCGCTCCAGACAATTACGAAGCTGACGGACGTTGCCCGGCCAATTGTACTCGCGCAACTTGTCCATTACTTCAGGCGCGACTTCCGGAGCATTCGCTCCCGCGAGCTGCTTCAAAATGTATTGAGTCAGGGGGTTGATGTCTTCGGGCCGTTCGCGCAATGGCGACAAGTGAATCTCAAAGCTGTTGATGCGATAAAGCAGATCTGCGCGGAACGATCCATTATTGACGACCGAATCAAGGTTCCGATTTGTCGCGGCCACGATACGTACGTTGACTTCGACCTTGCGCACACCACCGACGCGGAAAAACGTTCGCGTTTCAATCGCGCGCAACAGTTTCGCCTGCAACGCTGCCGGCAGTTCAGTAACTTCGTCGAGAAAAAGCGTGCCGCCGTCAGCCAATTCGAATAGACCCAGCTTCCGCGCTTTTGCTCCAGAAAACGCCCCCGCCTCGTAACCAAACAACTCCGATTCAAGCAGAGACTCTTGAAATGCCGCGCAGTTTAAGTCGATGAACGAGCCACTGGCACGGTGCGACAAGCGATGAATTGCTTGGGCGATCAATTCTTTGCCGGTGCCGGACTCTCCAGTGATCAGGACGGAAGCATCTGAGGGCGCGACGCGTTCAACCAAACGAATGGCTTCAGTCATCGCTTTGGATTCGCCAATAATGTCCGGCAGCGTCGATTTGCGCTCGATCTGCGCGCGCAAACGTTGATTGTCCACGCGCAGGCTGCGTTTTTCCGCGGCCTGGTGCACGCGCACATCGAGCTCGCTGATGCTGTAAGGCTTGGTCAAATAGTCATAGGCGCCGCTGCGCATCGCCTCGACGGCCGTTTCGATCGTGCCCTGACCCGTCAGCATGATCACTTCCGGAGGATTCGGGCGCTCGTGCACGCGCCGCAGCAACTCCATCCCGTCCATGCGCGGCATGTTGATGTCACACAACAAAACGTCAACGTTGCTCTCCTCCAGTTTGCGGAGCGCGGCTTCGCCGTCAGGCGCTACGTGCACACGATAACCAAGCCGCTGCAGTTCTTTCTGCAACACCAGGCGCAGGTTCGCCTCGTCTTCGGCTATCAGCAATCTTGCGTCGCGTTGTTCGTTCACATTCGACTCCCGCACTGAATCGACGGCTGGCGCCATTATGAATCGTTCGCTTGGGGCAGCGAGATGGTGAAGGTTGTTCCGACCCCGACGGCGGACCGCACATCGAGGCGGCCACCGTGCTCAGATACAATACCATAACAGACTGCCAGCCCGAGCCCGGTTCCGCGGCCGACATCTTTCGTCGTGAAGAAGGGATCAAAGATCTTGGTGAGGTTCTCTTGCGGAATGCCGCTGCCGGTGTCTTTAATTTCAACGATCACGTTCGGCCCGGATCTGTTTGCGCGCAGTGTGAGCGTTCCTCCGTCTGGCATCGCGTCGATTGCGTTGGTTGCCAATGCCACAACGGCCTGTTGCAGTTGTCCTTCGTCTCCCAGCACCGGAGGCAGGTCGTTCACCGTCTCAATCTCAATTTGAATGTTGTCGCCGCGATGCTGATGCGTTACGAGCCTCGCGGTCATCTTGATCGTGTCGGCCAGGTTCAGTGGCGCGCGATTGCCGGCGCGTAGCCGGCTGAAATCAAGCAAACCATTAGTGATCTGCTTGCAACGAAAAGCTTCATCGCGAATCAAACCCAGGTATTCCTTCAGATCCTCGGCGTCCGTCGAGTCGGCGAACGCGCCTTCCGCAATTCTCTTCTCAAGCGACTCCGCACAGGCCGCAATTGTCGCCAGCGGATTATTGATTTCGTGCACGACACCCGCGGCCAGGCGGCCGACAGCCGCAAGTTTTTCAGCCCGCGCAACGGCGCGTTCCGATTTCACGCGCGCGGTTATGTTCTCGCCAACCGTGATGACGTGGGAAACCCCGTCCGTCTCGTCGGCGCGCATCGGGATCTTACTAATCAGCCAGTGGTTCGTGTCTCCCGTTTTTGTGATCGTTTCCTGCTCAATGCGCTGAATCTCACCGGTTGAGAAGACTCTGCTGAACTCGCTTTCCAACAATTCCCTCTTCTGTTTGGTGAGAACCTCGTAAATGCTCTTGCCGAGCACTTGTCCGCGTGGCACACCGAGTTCGCCCAACTCCCGATTTCGGTTCCACGCCACGATTTGGTGATTTCGATCTATCGCGTAAAGGGACACCGGCAGTGTATCGATGATCGCCTCGGTGAAGCGCTCATGCATTTCCGCTTCGCCTGCGCGCCGATCGACTTCGACGGCAAGTGTCGCGGCGGACTCGCGAGCGTGCAGGTACAACAACGAAATATGCGCCGCGAGCGCTCCCTGCTGCGCCGCCGCGTCAATCAAACGGCATTGGTTCGCGGCGTAGTCTTCGCGATGATGGAATGCGACCACCAGCGCGCCCAGCGTTTGGCCACCAAATCGAATGGGACTGACGTATTCAGTCGTGCGCTCATCATCAATCAGCATGAACTCACGTTTGTTCGTCAGCAACGCCGGTGCGGAGGAACGCGCGGAACTGAGCCAGGATTCAACTCGCGGTAAATCAACGCGCGAAGCTCCCTCTGCGTTTCCTTCGCGATCAAAGGCGCACACCGTGTAACCACAGCCGTTATTCTTGATAGCGCACGCGCACAGAGCGGCGTTGACGCCTTCAAACGTGGCACCGGCAACTCGACGAGCGACTTGCTCAGGCTCGAGAGTCTTGAGCAAACCGCGGCCCAGATCCGCGAGAAAGCGAAGCTCCTGATTTGAATCCGCTAGTTGCGACTCACGCTGGGCAAATTCGAGGTGAGAATTTACGCGAGAGATTAGCTCGCCCGGGGTCGATGGCTTAACAATATAATCGTCGGCGCCGGCGCTGAACGCTTCGACCTTACGCTGCTCGCTATCGGTCGCTGAGAAAATGAGCACCGGCAATTGACGCAATGAAGGTTGCGCGCGCAGCAAGCGACACAACGACACGCCGTCAATCTCCGGCAGTTCGAGGTCGAGCATTACCAGATCGCATCGATCCTTCTTCAAAACGCGAAGGGCCGCCGGCGCATCGGGAACAGCAATCGTGCGGTGGCCGACGCCTTTGAAGATTCCGCACAGATTCTCCCGCGCCGACGAATCGTCGTCGATTACAAGCAGGGTCGCAGGTTGGTTTTCAAATGGAGCAGGAACAGGCATTAAGGTCATCAGGGAGAATTTAGCGAGATCGCAGCAAGGTAATTCTTAGAAGAGAGCGGGGCGGCCGGCCCAAGACTTGCCGAAGATTATGTGGGTCGCGTCCGTTGACCAGATCGCGCGCAGCAGGACAGTCCAGTCCGCTACCTGTTTCCAGATTGAAAGATCGACGCTGCAATTGTCAAGAATATTTAGTTAATTGCTGACGTTATAAAGCCCTCGGAGAGTATTTCGGAAGGAGGGGTCGCTGAAGTTTCGATCAAACGCTCCGGAGGCAACGGGGCCAATCCGGCCGTCTTATGAGCGTTTTTGGCTCGATACATCGCCTGATCCGCGGCAATTAACAGTTGGTCGAGCGTATCGCCGTCGGCGCCAAATACCGAAGCGCCGATGGAAATCCCGACGTTCGCACGGGTTTGGGCGCGCACACTGAGCGAGAATCCACGAACGACTGATTCGATTCGCGCGCGCAGCTCATCCGCCTGCTGGACCGTCAAATCCGGTAGCAACGCGACGAACTCATCACCCGCGTAGCGCGCGAGAAAATCGTATTCGCGCAATTGGCTCTGAATCAGGTTGCCGACTTCCCGCAACATCCGATCACCAATCTTGTGACCGAAGGTGTCGTTTACCTTTTTAAAGTCGTCGAGATCGAGCATCACGACCTGGAATGGCTTGTTGTTGCGACGCGCACGCGAAACCTCTTCTTCGAAACGTAGATGAAGTGCGCGCGTATTCGGAAAGCCGGTCAACGAATCAGTCAACGCATTCGACTGAGTCTGCGCGTGATGCATCGCGTTCGCGAGTGCGTCGGATGCGAGTTTCGTAACCGTCTCCAACAAACGAATGTGATTGTTCGTGTATTCGTTCAGCGTCGTTGAGTACAGTGACAACGCGCCCAGCAGTAAATCGTCCTTGAATAACGGCAGTGCGACCATCGACCGATAGGTCTCATTGGTCTTCACGCCAACCCGCTCCAGGTCCAAACTTGGTTGCAGGCGATTTACCGGGCGTCGATTTGCCAATGCAAATCCGGTCACACCTTCCCCGGGCGCGATGCATCGGTCGCGCAAATTCTCAGCATCAACACCAACTGCGAGCGCAGTCGATGCGTACCCTTTTACTTCGTCGTAAAGAACCACCGCGCAGGTGTCGTACGGCACGAGCTGTCCAACTTTATCCATCAGCACGGACAGTGTCTTTTCAATCTCGAGCGATGAACTGAACTTGCGAGCAATTTCGTAAAGCGCATAAACCTCGCGATGAGCGTTGCGAATCTGATCATACGCGGAGGTATTCTCTCTTGCGCGCGCAACTTCTTCATCATCTGCCGGCACGATTGGTGAAGGCGAGAAGCTTGCATGAATATGCTCGTCGAGCCCACGGTTAGCAATTTCAATTTCGAATTGCGCAAGATTGTGGACGAACAACTCCACGATATTCGGATCGAAGTGCGTGCCCGCGCCTTTGCGCAGCAGCGCGATTGCCTCTTCGCGCATCATCCCCTGCCGGAAAGGCCGGTCTTCGCGAACCGAATCGAAACAATCAACCACCGACATGATGCGCGCCGTTATCGGAATCTGTTCGCCTTTCAGACCATCAGGATAACCGCAGCCGTCCCAGCGCTCATGGTGATGCTTCACGATTGGAATCACCGGATACGGAAAATTAACGCGACTCAAAATCTCTGCGCCAACAGTGGTATGGATTTTTGTTTTTTCGAATTCAGCCGCGCTGAGATTTCCCGGCTTGTTCAGAATGTGATCGGGCACCGCTAGCTTTCCGATGTCATGGAGCAAAGCGCCGGCGCGGAGAGCCCGCAATTCGCTCTCCGGCAAGCCCAGCAACCGACCCAATCCAGCCACATAGATCTCGACGCGGCGCACATGGCAATGCGATGTCTGATCCTTTGCGTCGATCGCGGTCGCCAGCGCTTCGACGGTGGCCAAATGAAGCCGGCTGATGACCTCTGCTTCGGACGTCTTCGCATGCAACTGTTCGTAATAAAGTTTGTACGTCCAGAAAGTGACCGCGAGCACGGGAACGCTCAAAAGCGCATAGGCAACTCCGCCTTGCAGCACCCACACGAACACGGACACGCCCGCGACGGCAATCACATACCAGTAGGGTCTTGCTAATTGGTTCGAGTCAGTCCTCGGGATAACTTTCATCGCTGTTCACGTCGAAACTGCCTGTCAGACTTCGCGTTCACAAGCTCAGCTTTCCTTCACCTCATCATTTCAAAAGAGTCAGCGCCGAAACTACTTACCGGGAACAAGTCGGTTCTTTCGTTTCGGCGCGTGACTGGGCAAATCGGCGACGCAGGCACTCAGCATCGACCGGCTGGGGTTTGAGACAGGGCAAACAATTCGCGCATTACGCAATTTTTACGCGGCTAGAGGACCCAGTGCGGTGGGCCCGTCAGCGGTTAAGCTTGCTAGCCGCGCACTGACGAATAACAACGCGCGTGCCGCAGACGTAATAACAAAACAGGCGGGATTTGATTGAGATTTTTCGGAAATGAGTCACGCATCGGTCAAAGTTTTCAAACTGACTTGTCAGAATGAAGGATGGATCGTTGACAAGTTCTCTCGCGCAGTGCACCTTTCAGTCTCTTTTTTAAGTTGATGAAAAAACGAGCGATCGAGAAGACCGTTGAGAGCGCGCCGAGCGTCGGCTACGTTCAGTTGCTGCGCTCGAATCGCCCGTTTCGCATGTTGTGGCTGGGCCAGGTTGTTAGCCAGATGGGCGATTGGTTCGACACGATCGCGGTCTACACCCTCGCGCTCCAATTGACCGGTTCGAGTCGCTCAGTCGCGCTGATCATGGTCGCACGCTTTCTGCCAAGCGTTGTGATGGGGCCCCTCTCGGGCGTTGTCGCTGACCGGTTCAGCCGCCGCTCGATCATGATTCTGTCAGATATCATGCGCGCGCTCGTCGTGCTCGGATTCCTGCTTGTGCGACGGCCGGACCAGATGTGGCTGGTTTATGTAATCACAGTTCTGCAGTTGGGATTTTCGTCGTTCTTTGAGCCGGCCAAAACTGCCGCGATCCCGTCGATTGTCTCTGATCGCGAACTGCTGCCTGCAAATGCCATCGCGTCAGTGACATGGTCAGTCATGCTGACGTTGGGCGCAGCCATCGGCGGCTTCGTCACGGGCTGGTTCGGTACAAATGTCGCATTCGTGTTGGATTCGCTCACCTTCATCGCTTCCGCAATTTTGATCAGTCAGGTGCATTTTCCGAAGCGGCCTGAAAAGCAAAAATCGAAGCTTACGATTGGAAAGGCCCTCGGCGTGGGCGATACGCTTGAAGGCGCGCGATATGTAAAGCACCGTCCGCGCGTTTTTGCATACCTGATGGTCAAGACGTCCTGGGGAATGGGCGGCGGCATTATGACGCTGCTGGCTGTTTTCGGCGAAAGAATCTTTCCGGTCGCCGGCAAGACGGCAACCGGCATCGGCGTCTTGTTCACGGCGCGTGGCATCGGCACCGCGATTGGGCCGCTGATGGCGCGTCGGTGGTCCGGCGAAACGCGCAAACAGATGCAGAACTCGATCGGCATCGCGTTCCTAATTGGTGGAGCTTTCTACATCGCGTTCGGAGTTTCGCGAAGCTTTGTCGCGGCTTTGCTGTTTCTGTTGCTTGCCCACATGGGCGGCAGCATCCTCTGGGTGTTTTCGACGGTCCTGTTACAACGATCGGTTGAGGATCAATTTCGGGGACGGGTGTTTGCGGCTGAAATGGCCTTAGTGACATTGACAATGGCGACTTCAAATTATGTGGTTGGAGAACTCATCGATCGCTTCGGCTATTCGCCGCGAATTGTGACCGCGTCAGTTGGCGTTTTTTTCCTGCTCCCGGGATTGGCGTGGTTTGTGACACAAAAATGGTGGGATAAGAAATATCAGCCGGTTGGTTTAGAGGCGGGCTACCGCGCGCCCATCGTTGGAAATGTCAGAACTCCGAGCGGTAGCGAGGTGGATCAGTCACTCAACGTTGAGTCGTGATCCCGTCGCCATCCAGACTCGTCAGGTTCTGATCGACGACAAATGAAAATAAAAATCGGCGTGATGGGTTCGGCCGAAGAAAGACCGGACGTCTTCGACAATGGCGTGGCGCTTGGCCGCGCCATTGCCGCGCGTGACGCGATTCTTCTGACGGGCGCGACGACCGGCGTCATTCGGGTGGTCGGCAACGCGGCGCATAATGCGGGTGCGGCGCATATCGGCGTCTCGCCGGGACACGATGCTGTCGAACATAGCGAGCGATACGGGCTGCCGCTCGATGCGTGTGACGCGATCATCTACACCGGTTTCGGTTTGAAAGGCCGCAACGTGGTTCTGGTGCGTTCGTGCGACATCGTGATATTCATTGCTGGCTCGACCGGATCGCTGAATGAATTCACCATCGCCTACGACGAGGGTAAGGTCATTGGCGCTCTCACCGGTACCGGCGGAGTCGCGGATGAAATTGAACGACTGACAAATGTGTTTTCGAAACGCACCAGGTCTCAGATTTTTTATGACCATGATCCGGAGCGATTGATTGATAAATGCGTCGCCGCAGTCCCGTAGGGACGAGATATTCATAGTACCGGCGCGTGTTCCAATTTCAGAGCCCATTCATGGGCAACATCTATCTCGCGCTTTCAGAGCTTTTGCGGTCGACTTATCGCCTGGTTCTATGAATATCACGCCGCTCGCGGCGAAATAAACGATTTAACGAAAGGTTTTTTCGATGGACTTTGGACTCAAAGATCGCGTTGCTCTTGTGGCCGCTGCTAGTCGCGGCATCGGTTACGCAGCTGCACTTGAACTCGCACGCGAAGGTACGCGCGTATTTCTGTGCTCGCGCGATGAAGCTCGAGCGTCTGAGGCCGCCGAAAAAATTCATAAGGAAACGGGCGCGAATGTCGCCGGCATTGCGGCTGACGTGACCAACGGCGCGGACTGCGAGCGCCTTGTCCGTCTGGCGACTGAGCGCGCGGGCCGAGTCGACATCTGCGTTACGAATGCCGGCGGACCACCGGCGACGACTTTCGACACTACGGACATTGAGATGTTTCGCGACGCATTTGAATTGAACGCGTTATCGGCGATTCGACTGGCGAAACTTGTTCTGCCGGGTATGCGCGAACGCAAATGGGGACGCATCGTCAACATCACTTCAATTTCTGTGAAGCAGCCGGTCGATGGTCTGCTGCTTTCAAACACCGTGCGCGCTGGGCTGACGAGTTGGGCCAAGACTGTTTCCAACGAAGTTGCCGCTGAGGGCGTCACGATCAACAATGTCGCGCCGGGCTACACGCTGACTGAACGCCAGGATGAACTGGCGATTGCGCGGGGCAAAGCTCTGGGGAAATCGAAAGAAGAAATGATCGCGATGTGGGCATCGCAAACGCCCGCACATCGCATTGCCGCTCCGGAAGAGATTGCCGCCGCAATCGTGTTCCTGGCCTCCGAGCGCGCGTCATACATCACCGGCGTGACCCTGCAAGTTGATGGCGGCTGGACGCGCGGATTGTTTTAAAATGACCCCCGGCTTGGTCTAATTGAAGAAGCTCTAATTACTAATTCACATCTTTCGAAAGGAGACGGTATGAAATCGAATCAGCTCGCATCGGCATCTGCCTTTGTGATCTTCTTAGCGCTCTTATTTGCTTGTAATTTCTCCACCGCCCATCTCAGCTCGCTGAAGGTCGGCAAAGATCGAGCGGTCACTCAGGAGACGAACAGTTTTGCTCCTAACGATCCTTTTTACGCGGTCGCCACCGTTTCGAACGCGCCAGGCAAAGTCAAAGTGAAAGGCCAACTGGTAGTCGAAGACGTTGCCGGCGAGAAACCGGGACCGGTGCCTAACCTGGAAAAGACTTTGGACTTGGATGGCACCAGTAGCGCGACCTTCTCGTTCACACCACCGCCCAATGGCTGGCCCGTCGGCAAATACAAAATCGAAGTAATCATGTTGAACGACAAAGGCGAGCAAAAGGATCAGAAATCAGCGAGCTTTAGTGTTTCATGATGAGGAGTTATGGCCCGCGGTTGGGAGAGTAAGTCTGTCGAAGATCAGGTCGCCGCGGCCGAAGCTGCCAAAGAAGCGCGCGCGCAACCGCACCTTTCAGCACAAGAACGCGAAGCGCTGGATCGAAAGCGATCCCTGCTGTTGTCTAGAGCACAGGTTCGCGCGCGACTTGCTTCAGCGAAAAATGAGAATTACCGCAAACAGCTCGAGCGAGCGCTGAGGCATTTGGAGGAGCAATTGGAAGAGTTACAGGACCGCGAACTGTAGAGAGCGGATCTAGATTCAACGTTGACTTGATGGTCCGCTCACTATCGTTCGCGGTCCTGTAATTAATCCAGCGTCGTCGCGCGGATCTTCTTTTCCTGCTCCGCGCGAAAATCACGGAGCTTCTTTTTTAGATCGGGACGACTGTTGGCAAGAATTGCCGTCGCCAGCAAAGCTGCGTTCGTGGCGCCGGCTTTCCCAATTGCCAGCGTTCCCACCGGAATTCCGCCTGGCATTTGCACCGTCGAAAGCAGCGAGTCGAGTCCGTTGAGGGCGCTGCTCATGGGCACGCCGAGGACCGGCAGAGTCGTGTGTGCCGCAAGCACACCAGCCAAATGCGCGGCGCCACCGGCGGCGCCGATGAGTACTTCAATGCCGCGCGCGTCGGCGTTGGCGGCAAATTCGGCCGCGTCGTTTGGTGTGCGGTGGGCCGACATGACATGGCACTCGTGCGGCACACCAAAATCTTTCAAGGTCTGTGACGCGGCGCGCATCACATCCCAGTCGGACTTACTGCCCATCAGGATCGCGACAAGTGAAGACGGGGAGACGCGGGGACGCGGGGACGCGGCGACTTCTTCCTTACTCGGTTTTGTTTTCGATTTCCCTTTGCCCATTGTTTTTGTTTCTCCGGGTCTCCGTGTCTCCCCGTCTCCGCGTCTGCTTCTTATTCTCCCTGGTCGAGCGAATATCCTCGCTCTCCGTCAAAATTGCAGAGATTTTCAGTCTTGATGAAATCGAATCCGGCGCCGGCCACACTCGACAACAAATTAATAATCTGTTCGTGATTGATGGTCGAACCGTTCTGCGGCATGAAGCGGCAGCGCCAATGATCGGAACAGAATGTTTCTGATTTGCCGCCGGGCCAGACTTTCACGCCGCGATTGCTAATCATCGTCAGCTTCAGATCATCCGGAGTAATGCCGCCCAACGCGGCCCCAAGGTTGTCCGGCGAACCCTTCATCCAATCGAGGAACACATCAACACCCACCAATTCTTTCCGTGTGTCCGAGCGCTCCTTGATGATCGTCTCTTCGGCGAGCGTTCCTTCGCCGCCGTTCTGCTTATACGCGACGGCCTTCAGCGTGTGCGGCTTCTTGCCGAGCCGTTGCACGACCGCTTGCCCGAACTCTTTCGTGCCAACTTTTTCTTTACTCACCGACTCGTCGAAGATGTCGTAGGTATGCACGCCGTCTTCGATCGTGCGCAACCACGCGTTGTGCACCTTTTCGGCGATCGCGCCCTGGCCGATGTGCACAAGCATCATGATCGCTCCCAGCAACAAGCCCGAAGGATTCGCCAGGTTCTGACCGGCACGCCGCGGGGCGGAGCCGTGAATAGCTTCGAACATCGCGATGTTCTCGCCGATGTTTGCGGAACCCGCGAGACCAACCGAGCCGGCGATTTGCGCCGCCACGTCCGACAATATATCGCCGTACAAATTCGGCATCACTATTACGTCGAAGACTGTGGGCGTATCAGCAAGTTTCGCCGCGCCGATGTCGACAATCCAGTGTTCGTTCTCGATGTCCGGATACTCAGCTGCGATCTCGTTGAAAACTTTATGAAACAGACCGTCGGTCAGTTTCATGATGTTGTCTTTCGTGAAGCACGTCACTTTCTTGCGATTGTGGCGGCGCGCGTACTCAAAGGCGTAGCGCACGATCTTTTCGGAGCCAGGGCGCGAAATCAGCTTCAGGCACTGCACGACTTGATCCGTCTGCCGATGCTCAATGCCGGCGTAGGTATCTTCTTCGTTCTCGCGCACAATGACGACATCCATGCCCGGATGCTTAGTCTCGACGAACGGATGATAAGAAACGCAGGGACGTACGTTTGCGTACAAGCCGAGCGTCTTGCGCACCGTCACGTTAAGGCTCTTGAAGCCACCACCCTGAGGCGTTGTGATGGGCGCTTTCAGAAAGACTTTGGTGCTGCGAAGTGAGTCCCACGAACTAGGTTCAATGCCTGAACTATTTCCCGCAAGATAAACTTTCTCACCGATTTCAATTCTTTGAATCTCGAGTTTGGCGCCTGCTTCTTTGAGAATGAACAGCGTCGCGTCCATGATTTCCGGCCCGATGCCGTCACCATGTGCGACTGTAATTGGAACTGTGGGCATGAAATAAATGCCTTTCTTTGTGAAATTGGAAGTTAGGGAATATACGCCTAAAGATAAAAGTGAGCAAAGCGAGGAGCGTAGATTAATCCGCGGGTTACGCAATTACGCAGAGCAAAGAATGATAGCGGTGTGACGATGCTCACGCTTCACTTGCTGGTTATTTCAATTTGCGCTGCGTAATCTGCGGACGTGTTGCGGTGGTGGTAACATTCAACACAATCAGATGGACTCACAAGCCTTCGCCATTCTGGAATTCGATCAGTTGCGGCAACTGTTGCGACGACAGGCGCAGACAGAGATGGGCCGCGCGCGGGTCGATGCACTTGAACCATTCGATCAATTTGACGATTTGTCGCGCGCGCTGACGGAAACCTCAGAAGCGATTGAATTGCAATCGCGCGGCGTAAGGTTCTCGTTCCTGGACGTAACGGACACCACCGAATCGATCGCGCGATTGAAGATCGAAGGAACGGCGCTCGAACCGCTCGCGATTCTCGATCTTGTCCGGCTGACCAAGGCCGCTCTCGATGCTCGCAGCGCGATTCTTGTGGAGCGCGAGAATTGTCCGGAACTCTTCGAGCGTGTCGCCACTCTTTCTCCTGATCTGAAGAAGCTGGCCGGAACGATCGCCAAGAAGATTCTGCCGAATGGCGAACTCGATGACCGCGCGAGTCCTGAACTGGCGCGCATTCGTCACGACATTAGCCGCCTGCGCTCATCGATCACGCGTTCGCTGGAAAACCTGATGCGGCGATCCGCGGAAGCGGTTCAGGAAGAATTGGTCACCGTTCGAAACGATCGCTTTGTCATCCCGGTGCGCGTTGATCATCGTGGTCGCATCAACGGCGTCGCCCACGGCTCCTCTTCATCGGGCCAGACGATATTCATCGAACCGATGCAAACGATCGAAGCGAATAATGAGTTGCAGACTCTGCGCGAGTCCGAGCAGCGCGAAATCGCTGAGATTCTCTTTCGTTTGTCAGAAGACTTGCGCGCACATTTGCCGGACATCGAAGCTGCGGCTGAAGCGGTGGCTGCTCTCGACGTGATCAACGCAAAGGCTGCGTTCGCGGAGAGGTTCGCTTGTGTCGTGCCTGGCGTTACAGAACCGCGACCGGTAGGGAGCGAGTTAGCTGCTCAAGTTGAGAGTAATGACCCGCTCGCTACCGCTCGCGGTTCTCTAATGCTGCAACTGATCGACGCTCGTCATCCGTTACTGGAAGAAAACCTGAGGGCATCTGGCACGCACGTTGTTCCTGTCTCATTTACGCTCGATGACCAACACACCACGATGGTGATCTCCGGCGCGAACGCGGGCGGAAAGACCGTGGTCTTGAAAACCGCCGGGTTGCTGTCGGTGATGGCGCTGTCAGGATTGCCGGTGCCAGCACGCGAAGCGCGAGTTCCCTTCTATCGATCGGTTCTCGCAGACATCGGTGACCATCAGTCGCTGGCGGCGAACCTCTCGACGTTCACGTCACACGTCGCCAACATCGCAAACATGATTGAGTTGTGCGATGACGTTGGGAGCGGGAGCAAGCGGGGTCCCCAGCCGGGCAGCCCGGCTGAGGTGCTCGTCCTGCCCGCATCGTGTTTTTCTCTCGTTCTGCTCGACGAAGTCGGCACCGGCACCGATCCCGAAGAAGGCTCCGCTCTCGGCGTGGCAGTCGTCGATCACTTCAAGAAGCGCGGTGCACACGTTCTGGCGACCACTCACTACTCAGGTTTGAAGATGTACGCGGCGAATGAACCGGGCGTGCTGAATGCCAGCGTAGAATTTGATGAACAGACATTGCAGCCAACCTATCGTTTGCTGGTCGGTCTCGCGGGCTCATCCTCAGGGCTGGACATTGCGCACCGCTTCGGGATTCCCGCAAATGTGATCGACAACGCGAATCAACAAGTGAAGCAATCGTCACGTGAGGCGACTGAATACCTGCGCCGCATAAAACGCGAAGCCGAAGAAGCCGAGAATCTGCGCCAGGCGCTTGAAGAAGAACGCACGACCGTTGCCGAGAAATTCGCGGGACTCGATCGTCAATTTCAGAAGCGAGAGCGCGATCGGCAAACTGAGTTTGAAAAGCAGCTAGCCAGGGCAGTCTTGGAATTTGAGAAGGTTTCGCGTGAACTCGTTTCAAGAATTGAAGAGCGCGCTGACCGGGTCAAGGTCGAACGAGAAGCAGAAAAGCATGCCGCTGAACTCAAGCGAGGAGCCCAACGCGCTGCGCAGGCCATGTCTGAGGAAGTGCAACTGAGGTCACGCGGACAACCGCGGTCGCCTCAAGGTCAGGAAGGGGGCTTGCCCCCGCAACTTCGGGGTGTGAAGGTCGTTCGCGATGGAGAGGTGATCAGCGATACTTCTGCTGCAACCGACGAATCCACGAAGGACCAAGCTGCGAAATGGGGCGGGCAGGATGTCCGCGCTCCTGGCGAAAGCGAAGATCGCGAGCGATATCGCGAAATCCACGTCGGTGATCGAGTGCGACTGCTATCGTTTGGCTCGATTGGGATTGTCGATCGAATTAAGAGCGGCGAAGCTGAAATGCGCGTCGGCTCGCTTCACATTCGTGAAAAGCTTTCGAATCTTGAACTGATCGACAGCACGAGCGACAAACGTCATGAAGTCGGGACCTCCCGCGTCACCGGGAGAGTCAAAGGCTCACTTGAGGACTTAAAGAAACAAGCCGCCACCACCGAGCTTCATCTGCATTCCAAATCAACAGATTCAAAATTCCAAACCAACGAACTCAACTTGATTGGCAAGACCACAGATGAAGCAGTCGATCTCGCAGACAAGTTTCTCGATGCGGCTTTCTTGAACGGTCTCAGCGAAGTGCGCATAATTCACGGCCACGGCACCGGCGCGCTCCGAAAAGCGATCACTGAGTTTCTGAGAGAACATCCGCATGTCGCCAAATTTGCTTCCGCACCGCAGGACAAGGGCGGTTCCGGTGCGATGCAAGTTGAATTGAAGTCCTAAATGCGTTTTCCGCAAACCTTCATCGATGACCTGCGCCGCCAGACGGACATTGTCCGCGTCATCCAGGACTATGTGACGCTGAAGAAAGCCGGCGCAAATTGGGTGGCGCGGTGTCCGTTTCACAAAGAGACGAAGCCTTCTTTTTCAGTCAATCCCGCGAAAGAGATTTTCTATTGCTTTGGCTGTCAGAAAGGCGGCTCAGTTTTCAACTTCGTAATGGAGATTGAACGCGTCACTTTTCCCGAAGCCATAAGGATCGTCGCAGAAAAGTCCGGTGTGCCGCTGCCGAAGATGATGGACGACAGCCGCTTCGAAGCGCGCAAGCGTGAATCGGATCAGGTCATCGAATTGAATCAATGGGCGCTGCAATGGTGGGAGGATCAACTGCAAAGCAAAGGCGCGACATCCGTTCGTCAGTACTTGAAGCAGCGCGGCCTGACTGACGAGACGGTAAAGACCTTCCGCCTCGGTTTCGCCCCTGACAGTTGGGAGGCGCTTTCGACGCATTTGCGTCAAAAAGGCGCAACGCAGGAGCAGCTCGAACGGAGTGGCTTGGTAGTGAAAAAAGAAGAAGGAGGTTCGTACGACCGTTTCCGCGGGCGGCTGATGTTTCCGGTGTTTGATGCCCAGGGAAAACCGATCGCGTTTGGCGGCCGGACGCTCGATCCCGAGGGCGAGCCCAAGTATCTCAATTCCCCGGAAACGACGGCATACACCAAGGGACGTCATCTCTTCGGCCTAAATCTGACCCGAGACGAAATCAGGCGGCAGGGCTTTGCGATTCTGGTTGAGGGCTACCTCGATCTCATTGTGCCTTATCAATACGGCGTGAAAAACATGGTGGCCAGCCTCGGAACGGCGCTGACGCCCGAGCAAGTGAAACTGGTAGCGAGGTTTGCGCGTAAAGTAGTGGTGAACTATGATGGTGATCGAGCGGGCGTGCAAGCGGCAAAGCGGGCAATAGAAACCCTTCTGGCAGAAGACATTGAAGTCAAGGTGTTGGTGCTCCCGGACAACGCCGATCCTGATGATTTCATCAGAAAATACGGCGTTACGGAGTATCAGCAGCGGCGATCAAAAGCACAGCCCCAAATACAATTTGTGATCGATCAGGCTTTGCGGGATCGTAACCTTCACAACCCGGCTGATAAAGCTGCGGCGGTTGAGGAGACGCTCCCGTTTGTGCGTGCTGTGCGTGGCCGGATTCAGCGCCGCGAGTACTTTGACATCGCCATGGACGCCTTGCGCGTGCAGGCGGATCAGCGCCGCGAGCTTTGGCAACGGACGCGTGGCGCCGCAAGTGGTGACGGTGGAGCCGTTCAGCAGGTGGTCATTAGGCCGTTGAAGCCGACCGTGGCAGAAGAACAGATTCTGCAGCTGCTTCTGGGAAGTGAAGAGCTGCGAAAAATCGTTTTGCCGCGACTCGAAACGAGCGATTACGAAGGTCTGGCAACGGCGCCGCTGTTTCGTGCGGTTGCGAAGCTGAATGAGGACGAGAGCGAAATCAGTTTTGATTCGCTGAGCGCGGAAACGGCGGACAATCCCGCGGTTGGCGAGTTGCTGGCGCGATTGATGCTCGCTGACTCGATTGAAAATTTTGATGAAGCGCTGGCACGCGCTGACAGTTGCGTGGACGCGCTGCGCCTGATGAAGCTGGATCGCGAGATTGAAGAGATGCGGTCGGAAGCGGCCGAGGCAGATCGGGCCGGCGAGGCCGAGCGGCGCGATACGCTATTGGCCCACATCTTAGAGTTATCGAAACAGCGCGCGGGCTTTTTGCCCGCGGCGCAAGTGAGCAAACAGGTAAATTGAGCGAATGCCGCCTGACGCGGCATCTAATGTAATGCCGATGAGAATCGGTTTTATTAAAGGAAAAAGATAAAAGTGGCGAGTGAAGAAAAAGATCGAGACGATGTGATGGACCGCCTGCTTCAGTTAGGCGGCGACAAGAAATTCTTATCTTACGACGACCTCAATCGTGAGTTGCCGGAAAATGTTGTTTCTCCGGACGATATCGAAGACGTGCTTCAGAAGCTGGACGCCTCAAACATTCATGTCGCGGATTCGGATGAGCGACTAATTGAACAGGCGGCGGCGATTTCGACGGAAGAAGAAGAAAGCGACGAAGACCTCGAGCTGGATCTTTCGGCGGGCGCGCTCGAGAAAACCAACGATCCGGTCCGTTTGTACCTGCGCGAAATGGGCGTAGTGCCCTTGCTGACGCGCGAGGGAGAAGTCGCGATCGCCAAGCGCATTGAGCGTGGCTTGATGAAGACTCACAAAGCGATCGGGCGTTCGCCGATTGCGGTGATCGAGCTGTTGAAGGTTGGCGAAGAGCTCGCGGAACACAGAATCAATATTCGCGAAGTCGTTCTTTTTTCTGAACAGGCCGAACTGGCCGGCGAAGAGGACAAGGCCGATGAGTATCGCGAATGGACGATCGAGGGCATCGAAAACATCCGCAAGATTTATAAGAACGCGCTGAAGGAGTACGACAAGCTCAAGAAGGAGGCGAAAGCGCAGCGCGGCAAGAAAACGAAAAAGGTCTTACGCTTGCGCGGACGTGTGGCGCGGCTGCGAATTGAAATTGCTGACGAGATCGCCCGTTTGAATCTGACTGAGCGTTCGCGCCAGCGGCTGATCAACGCGATTCGCAACGTGCAGAAAGAAGTGCGTTCGGCTGAACGCGAGCTTTCCACCTACACGGAAAAACTCAATGTGAAGAAGCGTCTGAAAGCGGACGATCAGAAAGCCTACAAGGCTCACGTGGCTAACGCGAAGAAGCGCCTGCGCACGGTCGAAGAGGATTTCCACATTTCGCCCGTTGAAGTAAAACGCTCGCTGCAAAGTATCGTGACCGGCGAACAACAAACGGGCCAGGCAAAGCGCGAACTGGTCGAGGCCAACCTGCGTCTCGTCGTTTCGATCGCCAAAAAGTACACGAACCGCGGTTTGCAATTCCTCGATTTGATTCAGGAAGGCAACATCGGTTTGATGAAGGCCGTCGACAAGTTCGAGTGGCGCCGCGGCTACAAGTTTTCGACGTACGCGACGTGGTGGATTCGCCAGGCTATCACCCGCGCCATCGCCGATCAGGCTCGCACGATCCGCATTCCGGTGCACATGATCGAGACCATCAACAAACTGATTCGCACTTCGCGCGCGCTCGTGCAGGAACTAGGCCGCGAGCCGACCAGCGAAGAGATCGCGAAGAAGATGGACATTCCGGTTTCGAAGGTGCGCAAAGTGTTGAAGATTGCCCAGGAGCCGATCTCTCTGGAAACGCCCATCGGCGAAGAGGAGGATTCGCACCTCGGCGACTTCATTGAAGACAAGTCGATCCTGAATCCTTCCGACGCCGTGGTCGCGTCGAATCTGCGCGAGATTACCGACGAAGTGCTGGCGACCCTCACGCCGCGCGAAGAGAAAGTGATTAAGATGCGCTTCGGCCTGGGTACGACTGGCTCAGAGCACACACTCGAAGAAGTCGGGCAGCACTTCGCCGTCACCCGCGAACGCATTCGCCAAATTGAAGCCAAGGCGCTGCGCAAGCTCCGGCATCCGTCGCGGTCGCGAAAGCTGAAGGCGTTCCTGGAGACAGTCCAGCACAATTAACGAATGAACGATCAGCCGGAGATTAACGCGGATTTACGCCGATAAGAACTAAATAGTATCTGCGTTTATCCGCGTGAATCCGCGGCCAAATTTCTTGATGAATAAAATCGTCGAAAGCTACAAACAAAAGCTCGCCAGCGAAGATGGCTGGGTGCTCAAGCGTGGGGCGCAACTGCGCATCGCGCTCTGTTATCCGAACGTCTATTCGATCGGGATGGCGAACCTCGGCTTTCAGGCGATGTATGAACTCTTCAACAACATTCCCGAGGTTTCGTGCGAGAGAGTGTTTCTGCCGGACAGTCCCCGGGGCAGTAGCCCGAGCGTAAGCGAGGGCGTAGTTTCTACAAGCGCCCTCCCAGACGGTCGGGCTACTGACTCCCGACACCGCCGGAAGCGATCCCTGCCTTACGGTCGGGCTTCTGCGACCGAGTTCTCGCGCAACAGCTCAGGTTATGACGCTCTCCCTAGCGACCACCCCACGCGGGCTACCCGCGCGGGGAACCCGGTTGGTCGGGCTACTGCCCCGATTGACGAGATGCGGGAATACGAACGTCTCGGCAGTCCGCTGCTTTCGCTCGAATCGCAAACTCCAGTTCGCGACTTTGATGTCATAGCGTTTTCGATTTCGTTCGAGACCGATTACGTCCATATGACGCGCATGCTGCACATGAGCGGGCTACCGTTGTGGTCGAAGGATCGCACGGAACGCGATCCGTTGATTGTGATGGGCGGCGCCGCTTCATTTCTCAATCCGGAGCCAATTGCGGAGTTCACTGATGTGATTGGAGTCGGCGAGGGCGAGATTTTGGGACCAAAACTTGTTGACGCGATTCTCGAAACTGAATCGAAAGACGAGTTGCTCCTGAGGTTGGCGCGGGATGGTCGCGGGTTCTACGTTCCCTCATTTTACTTCGTCAGCTACAGCGACGACGGCACGGTCAGCGCGTACACGCCGACTGAAGAAGGCGTTCCCGCGCGTGTTGGCCGGGCGATCTCTGCCGAGAATCCGAAAGAGGGTTCGCTGCGCCGCGCCATTCGTCGCGAGCAAACTGAAATCATCGCGCAACTCAAGCGCGATGAAGTCTTCGCTCCCTCGACGTCGATCTTCGCGCCGCAAGCTGAAATGGGCGATCGGTTTCTCGTCGAAATTTCGCGCGGTTGTTCGCAGGGCTGCCGCTTTTGCTGGGCGGGTTACAACTACTGGCCGCCCCGCGTCGTGCCAGCGCGCGACATTCTTGCGAAAGCAAAAGCCTGGCGGGTGAAGACTGACAAGATTGGTCTCGTCTCAACGGCCGTTTGTGACCATCCGGAGATTAGCGAAATCCTGCAAGGCCTGCGCGCGATGGATTACCGGATTTCTGTGTCATCGCTGCGGCTCGATCAGATCTCTGATGAGCTGCTGGACGCACTTGTCGAATCAAAAGATCAACAGATCGCCGTCGCGCCGGAAACGGGATCGGATCGCCTGCGGCGCGTTATCAACAAGAACCTGACGAACGATGAGATCGTCGACATCTGCGGCGCCGTATTCGATCGCGGCATGCTCACAATCAAACTTTATTTGATGGTCGGGCTCCCCACCGAAACCGACGAAGACCTCCAGGAGATGATCAAGCTCGTCGAGCGGATCAAAGATCGCATGCTCGAAGCCGGCAAACGCTTCGGCCGCGCCGGCAAAATTATTCCATCGCTAAATGGATTTGTGCCGAAGCCGAACACGCCGTTTCAGTGGGAAGCGCTTTGCGAAGAGAAAGAACTGAAGCGGCGTCTGAAGTGGGTTTGCAAGAACCTCGCGCGCATTCCGAACGTCGAAGTTCGCGCGATGTCTGCACGCATTGCTCATGAACAGGCGCTCTTTTCATCCGGTGATCGCCGCATTGCGCCGGTGATTGAAGCGATGGCTCGCTTGAAGGGCGATTTGAAAGCGGCACTCCGTGAAACTGGTCTCGATCCGTCGTTTCACACGAGTCGCGCGCGTTCACATGACGAGATTCTGCCTTGGGAGATCGTCGACGCGGGCTTGGGTCGCCCGTTTATGGAACGTGAACACGGGCGCGCTCATGAAGCTCAATCAACCGCACCTTGTCCGTCAGTCAATCAATGCACGCGCTGTGGCGTTTGTCCCACAACGTGGCTCGCCGAAGCGCCACCCGCACTAATTCAATTGAAAGCTTTTGCGACATCGGCGACTACCACATCCGCGAATGCTTAATCGCGCGTCACTTAAGCCTCTTCAACCTGCAAGCCTGACGCAGTTTCATTGACCGACTTTGCTGCCGCACTCTTTCGCCAGATCAAATACGCGGGGATTCCGGTAAGCACCAGCAGAGACCCAATCCCCGCGGTAGACGGCGCGAGGTAAGCGAGGTCAAAAATAACCGCCACTGCCAGCGCAATGTAAACGATGGGCACAACGGGATATCCCCAGGTACGATACGGCCGCGGCAGCTCGGCAGCTTTGCGCCGCATGATGATCACCGCGCCGACCATCAAAGCGTAGAAGATCAAATCGGCCGGGATGAGGTACTCAAGCAGTTGCGTGTAGACGTTACCGTAAGCGATCGCTCCCGTTTTCGGATCAGTCGTAACGGTTCGAGGCAACGTCAAGAGACACGACCAGATCCCCTGGGCGATCAAAGCAATCGCCGGCACGTGCTGTCGATTGAGTTTTGCCACACCTTTAAAAAACAACCCGTCGCGGGCCATCGCGTAATACACGCGCGCGCCCGCCAGAATCAATCCGTTATTGCAGCCGAATGTCGAAATCATGATCGCCACCGCCATGATGATCGCGCCCTTCGCACCGAAGATCGCCTGCATGGTCGCGCTGGCCACGCGGCCTTGATCGGCTTTTTGGATTCCCACCAGCGATAGCGTGACGACGTACGCCAAATTCGCCAGCAGATAGAGACCAACCACCACGCCGCAACCGATCAGAAGCGACAAGGGCAGGTTGCGCCCGGGATTCTCGACCTCTCCCGCAGTGAAGGTGACGTTGTTCCAGGCTGATTGCGCAAACAGCGGCCCGGTCATTGCGCGCCCCAGCATGATCGCCAAAGCGATGCCACCGGCGAGAGCCAAGCCCGGCTGGGCCACCTGCGGATCCCAACCGTTCGCTCCCGGGTGCCACCATGACGAAGTGTAGGCTGCGCTCGCATGATTCCAACCGAGCAACAAGCCAACGACAATCAATCCAATCAGCGCAGCAGTCTTGGTGAACGTGAAAGTGTTCTGAATGAACTTGCCGGTTTTCAAGCCGCGCATGTTCGTGATCGTGAGCAAAACGATCATCGCAATGCCGACCAGTTGAGAGGTTGAGAGGCTAATTGCATAGCCACTCAAGAACGACGGAAGCCGTTGTGGCTCGACAATAAACTTGTTCGCGGCGATGCCCGGAATCAGAACGCCGGTAAAGTTCGCGAATGCTACCGCGACCGCTGCAATAGTTCCCGTCTGGACAACGAGAAACAGTGACCACCCGAAAAGAAACCCGGTGCCCGGACTGTACGCTTGCCGCAAAAAAACGTATGGCCCGCCGGCGCGTGGCATCATGGCGGCGAGTTCCGCGCAGCACAAAGCGCCGGTGATGGTCATCACGCCGGCCAGTGCCCATGCGACGAGCAACCATCCCGGTGAACCAATCAATCGCGAGCTCTCGGCCGATGTGATGAAGATGCCCGATCCGATCATCGAGCCAATCACGATCATGGTGCCGTCGACGAGAGTGAGACCGCGAACTAGCTTAGGCGCACTGGTGTCTGTCATGGCCGCGCGTTTTATCAACTCCGCGCGAACAAGTAAAGGTTTGTTAGTCTGGTACGCGAGCTATTTGACGGTCAGAAAGCTTGTGCTCTGGGCCGTGTAATCAAAGTCGTAGCTGTAGGTGAAGCCAGGAAAGGATATCGGACGACTGAATTGCACGCGGCACTGCAGGCGTCCATCATTCTGCGACGGCGTAATCATAGCATCATCCGGGACATGAAATTCACTCTTGCTCTTTGAGACTTGATCGGCGAGCCAGGCCGTGTCGTAACCTTGCGCTGCCGCGAGGTTCACTTTGTTCTGCATTGCGTCTTTGAAATAGTACGCGTCGACAGCCACCGGAATGTACATGTATCCGGCATAGCCGACGGCTACTATGACTGCGATGAAGATGACGAGCTTGAGTTGGGCGCCGCCGCGTTCCGATCTATTTTGAAGGAGTCTTCGACTTTTCATAACAATTTTGCGAGACCTGCCGTTAATGCTTCGCGGAGAATCTGAGGTTTGATCTCATCTGAATCGACAATTCGCGGCCGACCAATGTCATCGAGCAACACCCATTTCAGTTTGCCTTCGACCGCTTTCTTGTCGGCGGCCATTGCCGCGACTAACTTGGCGGCGGAGAGACCGTCTGCGCGTGGGAGCGGTCCACAAAGCTTGACCGCCTCGCGTAACGATTCTAGCGCGTCGGCGGGTAGCCTGCCTAGACTTTTTGAGAGGTGGCCTGCGACTAGCATCCCGTAACCGACCGCCTCGCCGTGCCTAAAGTGCTGATAGTTCGTGACTTTTTCGAGGGCATGCGCAGTGGTATGACCAAAATTGAGTATGCGCCGAGACCGAGAATCGGTGCGGTCGAGGGCCTCCCGCTCGTCGTTCGCAACAATTGTGGCTTTGAAACGCAATTGGGCGGCGATGGTGGCAGAGACTTCAATCTGTGATTCTTTTCTTTCCAGCCACCGTCTGAAGTCTGGGCTACGCTTTCGCAGTAAACCCGCGGTTTGATTGAAGAGTCGACGATTGCCGACGGCCCCTTGTTTGACCATTTCACAAAAGCCAGAAGTCAGTTCCCGTTGCGGCAGGGTTTTGAGCGTGTCGATGTCAATTACAACCAAACGCGGCTGGTGAAAAGCACCAGCACGATTCTTTCCGGACGGAAGGTTGATCCCGGTCTTGCCACCGACAGAAGAATCGATTTGCGCGAGCAAAGTGGTTGGCACTTGTACGAACGTGACGCCGCGCAGGTAAATGCTCGCGGCAAAGCCTGCAAGATCGCCAACCACACCTCCTCCGAGCGCAACGACAGTGTCGTTACGTTCGAAGCCGGCGTCGCTTAAAAACTCGACTGCACATTCGAGACTGCGAAATGATTTGTGACGTTCGCCGTCACTCACTAGCCAGTAGTTGACAGAAAATCCGGCCCGCTTCAGACTCCGGATCGCGCGGTCTCCATACAGTTCGAATACAGTTTTGTTTGTAATCAGCGCGGCTCTGCGCGCCCCCGATCCAACCGCGCCACGGACTTCGTTTCCCAGCGTTTGTAACAGACGGCCCCCGATTTTTATGTCGTAGCTTTGCGACCGCGCCGGTACGCGCACTGTTAGCTCAGGCATGACCGAGACTCTAACAGAAATGTCAGTCGGATCCAGAAGAAAAGGTCAGCCGAGTCTCACGAAATACCAATATCTACAATGGAAAGGAGTTGCGATTCTGCCTTTCATTTCGTTGTGGTTTCTGAACACAGGACTTTATCGGACCAGCACGACACAGGCAGCCCACGCGAAAAGGTATCCATGAAAAAGCGAAACAATTTCTGGTTCGCTCTCATCCTAATGGCGGTCGCTTTGCTGTGTGCCACCAGTTCGTCCCAAGCTCAACTTCGCCACGTGTCGGGCCCACCAACACTTTCACTCACCGCCGAACCAAACGTCGTACGGGCTTGCGAAAACCAACCGGCAACGGTGCGTCTACTTTCGAATGCGACATCACCAGGAGGCAATGCCATCCGTTATCGATGGACAGTCGATGCCGGTACGCTCTCAGGCAAAGGCGCCAACACCACTTGGGATTTGACCGGAGCGAGACCGGGTACTTATCACGCGGTTGCTGACGTGGATGAAGGCAATGAAGATTGCGCCGCTTTTGCATCAGTCGCGGTAGTCTTGCTCGACTGTCCGCCGCCACCGCCGCCGCCACCCTCATGTCCTGAAGTGAAAGTCTCGTGCCCGGACAATGCAACTGACAAAGCGCCTGTCACTTTCACGGCGAGCCTTAGCGGCGGCACGGCCGGAATTGTGCCGACTTACAATTGGATTGTGAGCAACGGACACATTCTGAGTGGCCAGGGTACCTCGAGTATCACCGTCGACACTGCCGGTCTCTCGGGCCAAACGATTAACGCAACAGTTGATGTAGGCGGTTACGGAATCCCGTGCCCGCAGAGTTGTTCGGTTTCTCTGCCGATTCAGGAAATATCCAAGAAGTTTGACGAGTACTACGACATCGCGCGCAACGATGAAAAGGCCCGGCTCGATAACTACGCGATCGAATTGCAAAGCGAACCTGGCCGGCAGGGCTACATCATTGTTTATCCTAAGCGCAAAGCGAAATCCAATGAGGCGCAGCAACGCGCGGAACGAATTTCGGATTATCTGATCAACTCGCGAGGCATCGACGCCAGTCGCTTCACCGTCAAGATTGGCGCGGCGCGCGAGAACTGGCTGGTTGAGTTGTGGGTGGTTCCGCAGGGCGCTCCGCCACCAATCCCACAACCATAAAGCTCCTTCTGCTGAAGTGACTCGGCGCGGCCAGTACTGGTCGTGCCTTTTTTTTGGGTTGATCGGCTAGTCACTTCGCGGCCGTTTCAATGGGCACACGCACCAATGTTTCCTTTTGAACGTAGACAACAAAACGCTTGCCCTCGGGGAGTACAGCCTGCTCGCCGCGTTTGAATCCCTGCATTAAAGCCAGCGGCCCGAGGACGATTGTCGGTGCCAATAACGCTCCCATGACGGCCGTCTTGGTTGCTACTTCAGCACCGTGACTTTGGCCCGTCACGCCCTGTTGACCACCCGGAAAATCGGGATTAGACATCAGCGGAACGCGCGTCAAATCCACGGCAACGACATCCTGCATTGTCCATGCAAGCTTGCCGGCTTTTCCCCAGTGACCGGCGCGTTTCGCTTTGACGAGACGGCCGGTAACCAATGCCTTTGAAGGAATGACGATGGCATCATCGACTTTCACGGGAATCAGCACACGAAAGCTCAACAGATCGCCTGGGGTCGCATCCATTGAACTGAGCGTATGAATCATTTCAATGTCGATTGGGGTTCCCGCGGGGATCTTCACCTCGCGGACAGCTTGTGATGGAGCAGAAGCGTCAACAACTAAGGACGACGGTTGGACAGGATTTGCTGCGGCCGATGCTGTTGTGCTTTCCTGCGCGACAACTGCTGAAGCAAACAAAATCAAGGCAAAGAAGACGAAAGTACACTTTTTCACGGTGAATGCACCCTCCTTGCCGGGAACAAGTGCAATCGCGGTTCCGCCAAAACAGCAAGAGCCGCCCAAGGAGAGCGGCTCCGCGTTTCTTTCAGTTGGATCAGGCCCTAAACCGTCACCGTTTCGTTCTCTTTTTCTTCGATCAGATACGGCGTAAAGCCTGACGCCGGTTCGTCCCGATCAATAATCGCCTTCACGATCGGCAAACTCAATGAGTGCTTCTTTGAAATGTTCGGCACGTCGTGGCCGGCGGCGTAAACCGGATGGCGTTCGTTTTCCGTGTACCAATCCGCCAAGTTTGCGGTCTTGTGCATGTTCTCAATGATCTGACGCCAGCCCACTCCGGTGTTGTAGGCGCAGAAGGAAATCTCGCCTTCCTGCGTTCCGTAAGGAATCACGCACATCTCAGTGCGGCGGAAATCATAATTGAACAGGTCCTGGAACCACATGCCTTCGACGCAGAGGACGCGCCAGTTATCAGCGAGGCTGTCCTGGCCCGCGCTCGTCATGCGGTCATTGCGATCAGAATTTGAATTCGTCGAAGACGGTTTGAAGAGATTGACGATTTGCGAAATCGGAAATCCTTCCGGCGCTTTGCTCGCGTCGAAGTTGCGCATGATAGCCATCGCCAGTTGCGCGTACGAAAGTTTCTTACCGCGCGCGGTGTCGGTGATGACCGCGACGTCCTTCATGAACTGCTCGTAATTGAAGAACTCAAACAGCGAACGAAAATCACCCGTCTGTTTGTTGACGACTGCAAGCGTGAAGATGCCGCAGTTCGGATGACAATTGCATGAAGACCAGCCCCAGGGCGCGTCCGCGCCTTGCAACATGTCCATCACCGACGTGAATGCTGAATACGATGACAGCGGGAACCAGTCGCGCAATGGCTGTAAGCGGCCGCCAAGCTGATCTTTAAGATCATGCGTCATCCCGGCGAGCGTGTAGCGCCACTTCGTGCGCAGGTCATCGGAGATATCTTCGTCGCGGCCAGTGAATGAAACCGGCTGAAAAGCGATCGTCTGAACCTTGTCGATGTTTTTTGCTGCAAACTCGACGATCTGGCCAATCGCATCGTTGTTGATGCTGTTGACGATGGTGACGACGAGCGTGACCTTGATGCCGACTTTGGCGAGGTTCTCAACGGCCCGCACTTTCACATCGAACAGATTGCCGACGCCGCGATGTTTGTTCTTCTCTTCGCCGACACCGTCGAATTGCAAATAGACGCCGTGCTGCCCGGCAGCCTTGGCCTGCTTGCAAAACTCGATGTCTTCGGCGAAACGAATTCCGTTCGTCGCCGCCAGAATTCGATAGAAGCCGATCTTCTTAGCGTACGCGACGGCATCAAGGTAGTAAGGCGAAAGCGTCGGTTCACCGCCTGAGAAAAGAATGATGACTTGACGTTTTGGTTTGAACGAAACCGCACGATCGAGAATCGCTTTCGTATCTTCAAACGACGGCTCGTGCACATACCCAACCTGATTCGCATCCATGAAGCACGGGTTGCACATCATGTTGCAGCGGTTTGTCAGGTCGACTGTCAGCACCGCGCCGCGGCCAAACTTAATGTTCGATGTGCCGTGATGATGCACGTTCGCATCTTCCGCGGCGCGAAAGTCACGGCCGAAGAAGAGCGATTCAATTCTTTCGAGGAACGCCGGGTCGGTCGCCATCACGTCGGTGAACTCGCCGTGTTTCGGGCAAGTCTTGCGCATGATGACCTGGCCGTTCTCTTCCAGGATTTGCGCCTTGAGTTCGCCCGGATGAGCGTCCATCAAAGTTTCGAGCGGAGTCTCACCGCTGATTACCGCATTGCGAACTTCTTTGACGCAGCGCGGGCAAAGTGAATCAGTCTCTCTCGGGAAGCCTAATGGCGGCGCGGTTCTTTCGTAAGACTTGAGCAGCGGTCCGGGCGCCCAATTGGGACGAATGGCTTCACCTTCAGGCAGGCGTCGGTTCACCGATTGGAACGCTTTCCAGGCAACGTCCGATAAAGTCGAGACAATCTTCGAACCGGTTACACTGGGAGCTTTGCCGGTTTCGGACTCGCCGCGGCGAAATTGATCACTAAACAATTAAAACTTCTCCTCGCTAACATTCAGACGCAGTTAGACGCGTCCGGGTTACTAATAGCCCACAAAACTTAGTCTTACTCGCCGCGAATTTGTTGATATGAGTGCCCGCGACACGAGCCATGATAAGTTGCCATCGCGATCAAGGCAAGACAAAAGGGCTCCCTCAGCCGAATTTCAACGCAAATCGCCCGATTACCGCGCACTATCGAGCTTAACGGTTCGCCTTCACTCGGTCGTGCGTTGTACTATCGCCATCCGCAAAATCGATGGCCAAAACGGTTTCAGAGCTGGCGCAATTGACCAAAGCAACCATCATTGGCGATGGTGATATCGAAATTAGCCGCGTTGCCAGTCTAGAATCCGCGACTACCGACGATATAGCCTACCTGGACCACGAGAAATTCTTTGAAGCCGCGGCTAAGAGCGAAGCCTCGTGCATTATCGTTCGCACAGACTTTAAGCTCGACTCTCCTTGCCAGTTACAGGTAAAGAATCCAAAACTCGCCTTTGCGCTAATTGCCGAAGTTCTGCACCCTCCGAAAAAACGTCCGCCCGAAATTCATTCTTCAGCAGTGATAGCGAATACTGCTGATATCGCGCTGCAAGTCTTTGTCGGAGCGTTCGTGGACATTGGGGAAAACTCACGCGTGGGTTCGGGGACTCAAATTCGTGCCGGCGCCAAAATCGGCGACGACGTGACAATCGGAACTGATTGTGTCATCCATCCTAATGCTTTCATAGAAGACGGCGTCACAATCGGCAATCGCGTAATTCTTCATGCTGGAGTAGTCATCGGCGCGGACGGTTTCGGATATGTGCGCGGCGACATGGGTTATCACAAGTTTCCGCAGATTGGCACGGTCATAATCGAAGATGACGTCGAAATCGGCGCCAACACAACAATCGATCGCGGCGCGCTCGGTCGCACAAGGATTGGCAAAGGCACAAAGCTCGACAACATGGTCCACGTCGGTCACAACTGTGACATTGGCGAACGCGTCGTGATCGCCGCACAAACCGGCATTAGCGGCAGCGTCACGATTGAAGATGATTGCGTGATTGGCGGGCAGGTGGGTTTCGGCGATCACATTCACGTGCAGAGCGGCGCCGTGATCGGATCAAAGGCGGGCATACTGCCCGGCAAGATCGTGCGGCCCGGCGTTTGGTGGGGGATTCCGATCCAGCCGCTGGACGAGTACAAGCGACTGAATGCTCATCTCAGCCGCGTGCCGCAACTTCGCAAGGAAGTGAAAGAGCTAAAGGACAAGCTCGCGCAACTTGAGGTCGAAATACAGAAACACGGGCGCTGATGCGGGGTCTTATTGAAAATCCAATTTTGGTATTTAACGCTGTTCGAGAGAAAACTATTGACAACCAACTTTGATTTGCGCGAATCTCATGTCCAGCTTCGGCTCACGCGAAGTTAGCACCCCCCGTTTTGCAATCATGAAGAAGCCTTCAGCCCCAATTCTCATAGCACTCGTATTCGTGTTCCTTTCGAACGCGTCCGCGCAAAAGCGAGAACCGATTACGCGTCCACGCACTGTCACCCCGGCGCCGGCCAAGGTGATTGCGAAAGCGCAAGTCAGGGCACAGGAACCGCAATCTGCGCCGCCGGCTCGCCCGGCCGAAGCTGAGAAGAAAACACCCACGCAGCAGCCAACTGTGGCGCGCGAAAACTCTTCGAATCGTTTATCCCCGAACAAGATTCAGCAGCGCATCGAAGAAGCTGAGCGCATGCTGAAGACTCGTCCGCATCCGACAGCTTTGGCGACGCCGGTGATCGATACAGTTACGGTCGCGGCGAGCTTGCCGGACAATTCGCACATTCACCTGTTTCGAATTTCGAAAGAATTGTTTCTCACCAAAGGATCTGAGATTCCGGCAATCTCAACGGATGGACTTCCGGCGACAATTCGCGTCATTCGCGCTAATGGTGTCAATACTGCCGTCACGATCTTTGACGAAACAAATCGCTCGCTGATGCCACTCGTAGTCGAGTATCCGATCGAGCGCGGCGGCGTGTTCCGAGAAATGGCTTACTACACGTCAGGGCATCCAGCATTGTTGAGCAACGATTTGACGAAGTCGGGGCAAGTCTACGTGAACTCAATGGTGGATTTGGCGGCGAAGCGCCTGAAGGACAAGGCGTTTCCGGTTGCGGCGAATGTGGTGGAAATCGCGAAACGTCTTTGTATCGTCGAACACGTCGATCACGATCGCTTTCGCAATGAAAATCGAATCGCCCTCTACAATGAAATTTATTCGTTGTATGCGCTGAATGAACTGGATACTTATCGTTACTCAGTCAGCTCAGCCGGAGCGGGTGGAATGGTTCAGATGATACCCTGGACTTATAATCTGATGCGCCAGCGGCATCCGGGCATCGGTCTGAATCCTGACTTCGTCGCCGGCATGCGCAACCACGGCAACGCGCTCGAAGCAATGCTGCTTTACATGCAGGATACGTGGAATGATCTGGTGGCGAACGAAGACGTCATGACGGCGTTGAGCGAAAACCAGATTACGCCGAGCGAGTTGATGGCCGCGGGTTACAACTCAAACGCCGCAAAGATTCCGGGTTACATTCGGCGCGCCGGCGGGGGTTGGCGATATTTGATTCCGCGCGAGACACAAATCTATTTGCAGATTTACCAATCGCTGGACGCACTGACGAAAGTTAAAGCCAATCACGCGCGGACGAAATAGTTCACACTCTCGTCCGAGTAGTCTAAATCTGCCCAAACACCCGGTTGCTGCCGGGTGTTTTTTCTTTCTCCACTGCCCGCTTCCCGCGTTGCATCAACGCAACGTTTCATCTATAACTGCGTGCCATTGGTCTTCCCAGTTGTTTATCTCGTTCGTTGATTGTGAAAAAACATCGGAGCGAAAAATGAAACTTGCCATCCTGAGATTGGTCGTCGTGGCCTTGGCCTCTGCCTGCGCGTTGATCGTCATCACCAGCCCGTCCACGCAAAAGGTTTCTGCTAACCAGAACAAGTTTGCCCTTTTGTATTCAGCTTTGGGGATGCCGCAACCAGAGCAGACGCCTGCGGCTGCCCAAGAGAAAACGATCGCTCAGGAGGGTCGCGAGAAAAACGTGAAGCTGCTTGGCGATGTCCCGGTGTCGCAATTCATTCCGATAATGAATTACTTCGCGGCCTCGCTTGGCCGGCGCTGCAATTTTTGCCACGTCAACAACAATGGTCAGTGGGACTACCCCTCAGATGCCAAGCCTGAGAAGAACACGGCGCGCGAGATGATCAAGCTAGTGCTGGACACGAACAAGAGGCTACAAGGTCTAAAGTTGGACCCGATCGCATGCTACACGTGTCATCGCGGACGAAACAATCCGCAATCAGTCCCAACTCTGCCACTGGCGCTACCTTCGCCTCCGCCTGCGAATGCGGGAGGTGGCGCCACAGGCGCGGCAGCTCCCGGCGCGGCGCCCCAAGCGTCACCAGCTGCTACCCCTGCGTTGCCGACGGCCGACGACATTTTCAACAAGTACACCGAAGCGATAGGTGGTCAGGGGGCGATTGGAAAACTCTCTTCGCGCGTGGCGAAAGGCACAATTACACAAGCGAATGGAAACTCATTCCAGTTCGAACTCGAACAATCGGGCCCAGACAAGTTTCATCTGATGGTAACTACGCCGCAGGGATCGCTTGAACGCGGATTCGATGGCAAGACGGGGTGGGAAAAGACGGCCCGCGGGGTACGCGAGATATCCGGCAGTGAGTTGGCGAATTTTCGCGCGGCAAACAGTCTTTTCAGTTTCATCAATCTAAAAGATCAGTATGCCCGGCCGCCAAGAGTTCGTAAGGACAAGCTGAATGATAAAGATGCGTATGTCGTTGATGGGCAGACGACGGATGGACGTCGGATGCGTCTTTACTTTGATGCGACCACAGGCTTGCTGCTGCGACGCATGACATTCCTCACGACGATTATCGGTCTGATCCCAGATCAGGTCGACTTCGAGGATTATCGCGACGTTGACGGGGTAAGGTTCGCATTCGTCGGGCGTTCAGCGACAACCGAAGCTGGAAATCCGACCTCGGCGCGAACGTTTACTGAAGTTAAGGTGAACGTTCCGGTGGATGAAGCAAAGTTTAAGATGCCCGCGGCGTCAACACCGAATCCTTAGAGTGATAACCGATACTCAACTTCCAACGGCGCCGATGCGCGTGAGTATCCTCGCGCGCCTCGCGCCCGCGTTTTCGTATGCGCTGCCGGCGTTTGGAGCGGCGATTAGCGCCCTGATGTTGATTAATGTCTTTCGCGCAATGCGGAATGCCGAAGCGGCCGGCATTGGCGCTGTCTCGGCTGGTATTCGGGAAGCTGACCTCCCAATCGTGATCACTCTTTACCTCGGCGTCGTCCTCGGTTTCGCCGGCATAATCGTGGGATTGGTGCGGATGTTTACCACCACGACCACGGCCAACCCATCAGCCTGGTACTTTCTGATTACCGGAATCGCTGGTTTGCTGCCTGTGCTGTTGTTATGGGAGGCGCAATCACTGCTGCTCGGTGTGATATTCGGCCGCTCGCCGGGCGGCGTGGCTGACGTCGCTCGTCAGGTTAGCTTGCTGGCAATAATAACGATGCTCGTCGGTGCGGTGAGCATTTTGATTCTGCTCGTCAGCGCGTTTGTTCCGCTCCCGCGAATCTTGCATGCCAAGAGAAAGTGGGCGCCGCTGGTGATGTTGCTGTTGGTGGAAACGGCGGTGATCACCATGACTGTTTTGTACCATCTGCGTATGGCATGGCTGTGGGTTCAATTTCAGCGATCTTGAACGTGGAAACTAGGAGTCGCGCGCCAGCAGGGCCGCGCCGACTGCAATTCCGTCAGCTCCCATCGCCGCCGTGGCAATCTTCGTTGAGTCGAAGCATTGCTGAAAAGATCTCTTCTTTGCCTCTTCGATTATTGAGTTCAGAATCAAATCCCCCGCTTCAACGACGGCTCCGCCTAAAACGACGCGTGACGGGCTCAACAAGTTGATGATGCCGGCCACCGCAGTGCCGATGTAGCGGCCGGTCCGTTCGATCATCATGATCGAAAAATCGTCGCCGTTTGTTGCCTCACGCGCGAGATCCTCCGCGGTGAAATCGTCGGTTGCTGCGAGTCGCGACAGTGACGAGGTGGAATCGCGATTCAAACGTTCGCGCGCGCGCCGCACGATGTTCGGGCCTGACGCGACGGTCTCGAGACAACCAATGTTGCCGCACTCGCACTGATTGCCGTCGGGATTGATGGTGGTATGGCCGACTTCTCCGGCGCAGCCGGACGCTCCGGTCCAAAGCTTTCCGTGCAGAATGAACGCGCCACCGACTGAGTCACCGATATGAATGTAAAAGAAATCCTGGACATCGCGCGCGGCACCGAGCTTGTATTCGGCGTAGGCCGCGGCGTTTGCATCATTTTCCAGCTCCAGCCGCGATCCAGTGGCCTTCATCAAGTCGTCGTGAAGATCTGCGCGCACAAACGATGGCAACCCGGTTGATACGAGCACTCGATCAGTTTCGCGATTTACCAGACCCGGCACGGCCAATCCGACGCGTTCGATTTCGCCCGTTTCGCGCAAACTGGAAACCAGCGCTGCCAAATCATTGGTAAAGCTGTCCGGTTGGTAAGTTGATTCCCGTCGCGCGACGACTGTGTTGTCTTGCGCGACCACAGCCGCGCGCATTGAGGTTCGCGCGACATCTACTCCAGCGAAGAATTTGTTTGGGGAAGCAGGCATAGGCATACGCTGTTCGCAGAAGATCGATTTACTGGGCAGGAATTTCGCGGCGATCTTAAGCGAGCGCTAGGGGACTGTCAAACTGCGACTTGTGCGTGTAGAATGCCCGCGAAATCAAATGACAGACCCACGTCAAGGTGCGGCTGAGTTTCCCCCGCTTCAAAACATTCTGCTGCCCACGGATTTCAGTGGCTGCGCAAATTTCGCGTTGCCTTACGCCGCTTCAATTGCGCGGGCTACCGGTGCCACAATAATCTGCGTGCATGTAGTTGAGCCGGTAGTACCGGCCGTCGGTTACACTGGCTTAGCTGAGCCGATGCCGATTGCGGACATCAGCGATCAGCTGGAAGATTCGGCTGAGCGACAACTTCCAAAGCTCGCTGAGTGTGAAGAGTGCTCGGGATTGAAACTCGAAGAAGTGATCGTGCATGGTGATGCCGCTGCCGAAATAGTCAGAGTAGCCGCAGAACGCGAAGTAGACTTGATTGTGATCTCATCTCACGGCCGCACTGGACTCGGCCGCATGATCTTTGGCTCAACCGCTGAAGCCGTCGTGCGACATGCCAGGTGTCCGGTGCTTGTCGTCAAACCCCCACATGAGGAGGAAACCGAGGAAGAGTGAGCAGTGAGCAGTGAACGGTGAGCAGTCAAAAGCTCGTCGGCTTCGTACTGTTCAGGCAATCACAGTTCGGCGCTTTTTCGCGACTGCTCACTGCCTATCGCTCACTATGCTCACTGCTCACTGACATGACCAGCCTTCAGTTTCTGTCTCACATCATTGAAGCATACGGACTTTATGGCGTTTTCTTTCTGGTCATAATCGAAGGCGACATCACGCTGCTGCTGGCGGGTGTGCTCGCCCACAGCAATTTCTTTGGAGACTACAGTTTTCCGCGACTCCTCGTTTGGGGAACGCTCGGAGGCCTGACCGCCGACAACCTTGCATATGCCGCCGGTCGTGGATTTGCACAGACGGTGCGGAACGCGCGTTTTTATCGGCGAGCCCATCCACGAGTTGAGCGGCTCACAAATCGTTTCGGCACGCTTTCAATTTTCCTGACGAAATACATTTGGGGACTGCGCTGGGCGTCGTGCATCTTTTACGGCGCGAGCCAAATGGCGTATCTGCGCTTCCTCCTCCTGTCAACGGCGAGCTGTTTTGTCTGGGTGTTCGTTCTCAGCGGTTTCGGATACTTTTTCAGCACGGCAGTGGGCGGATTGATCGCGGACTTCCGTCGCTTTAGTAAGATTCTGCTCGTCGTTGCGATCGTCGTGGCTGCCGTCGTCTATCTGTCAAAGAGACTTAGACTGTCGAAGAAGGTCGGAGCGGTAATGCCGGAGCGATTGCAGGAGTTCGAACAAGTCGCGATCGAAGGTTTAAAGGAAATCAAACAAGAGTTCAAAGAAACAATTCACTTGAAAGCAGCTGACCGCGCCGCCAAATCCGATTCCTCCGAAAGTATTTCGAACAAATGATCATCGAATCGTCTGCTCCGACCCGCGTGGACCTTGCCGGAGGAACTATTGACCTCTGGCCCATCTATCTTTTTCATCCCGGGGCTACTACCGTCAATTTTGCTTTGTCGCTGCGCGCGTCGGCGCGCATTGAAACGTGTACCGACCGTTCGATCATTCTCGAGTCGCGCGACCGTGGCATAAGCGTGGAATCAAGCGTGGATCACATCGATGAGCTGCGAGACGACGCGCGCCTCGAACTGGTTTCGAAGATGGTTCACTTCTTTCGGCCGACGACGGGCTTTCACTTGGTCGCGAACAGCGACGCGCCCGCGGGCGCGGGTATTTCGGGTTCCTCGGCGCTCGCGATTGCGCTAATCGGCGCGCTCAATCGTCTGGTTGGAAATCGTTACGATGAACGTAAGTTCATCACCATCGCCGCGAACATTGAGACGACTGTGATTAAAGTTCCGGCCGGATTTCAGGATTACTATCCGGCATTTTATGGCTCGACGTCGTCGATCATCTTTCGCGCTGACGGCATCGAACGCGAACATCTCCAAGTCGACCCGACGGAAATCGAGCGGCGCTTTGTGATTTGTTATACCGGCGAACCACGCAACTCGGGCATAAATAACTGGGATGTTTTCAAACGTCACATCGACGGCGATCCGGAACTGTTCGAGATTTTCGAAAGCATTCGCGATGCCGCCTCACAAATGCGTTTGGCGCTCCTGGCAAACGATTGGAATCGAGTTGGCGAAGTGATGCGCGCCGCTTATCCGAATCGTAAACGTCTGGCGCCCGGGATTACCACGCCGACCATGGACGCGTTAGTTGAAAAGGCATTTCGGAACGGCGCCGAAGGCGCGAAGGTGTGCGGGGCCGGCGGTGGTGGATGTATCGCTTTCCTTTGCACCCCGGAACGCAAAGCAGAACTGGAGCAAGCCTTAGCAGCCGAAGACGGCGCCGAAGTTTTGAAATGGAAAGTCGCGCGTGAAGGTTTGACGGTGCGACAGACGGACTAGCCGCCGGCGTTTCTTTGCTTCACTGCCTCGACCAGCGCAGCCAGGCGAGCGATTTTCTGTTCGTGGGTCTCTCCCGGCACCGGTCCCGTATCAGCCACGCCAGCATAAGTTGCTCTTCGATTTAACGAACGATTAGGTTCACCCGCGGGTGCGTGTCCAGCAGTTGCTGCTGGCGCGACTGAATCAGGCGCCAGATCCGCGGGAGTTTCGGCGCCCGCGACCGGTGATGCGGTAGCGGCGGCTTGGCTTAAAGGTGCGGCAGAAGCTGCGCCGGTAGCGGCTTGCGCTTCAGCCGCTGGTCGATGTTCGTCAGCGGCAGGCGATGAATCAGCGACCGTTACAGCCGCATGTGGTGGGCCGCCACCTTCTTCAGTTCTCTTCTTGACCCCTTCAACCAACTGAGCGAGCCGTGCGATCTTCTGTTCCCTGGTTTCTCCGGCAACTGGCCCAGTGTCCTTGAATCCAGCATAGGTCGCTCGGCGATTCAGCGATCGATCCGGTTCTCCTCGCGGAGCAGGCGGAGCGGCCATTGACTTCTCCGCTACGGCAGTTGCTTTCGCTTGAGTCGGAGTTGGTTTTTCAGCCACGACCGCAGGTGTCGGTGGTTTCGCGGCAGGAGCCGCAGGTTTTGCCGCCGGCGCGCCATGCGCAGGTGCGGCGCCTTCGGCTTCCACAATCACATAGACGCCGCGCTCGTTCTTCTTGATGACGGGCAAAGTGCCACCCGCAGCTTGTAATAGCGCGGATAACTCAGCTTCAACGAACCTTCTCTGCTTCTCGGGATCACGAACGTGACCAAGGGGCGGACCCATGTAGAGCGTTCCGCAGATCTGACACTTGAACAGCACGTCATCGCCGCGCAGATGAACTTCAGACGCTTCACCGGCGGTCTTCAACTGCTTCAAATGACCATTGCAGAGTTTGCCTTTCTCGTTCCGCTCGTTACAGACTGTCTGCGCGTTCGTGATGCGCTTCGGAACCGGGGGCGTGGCGGCTGCGGCTGGGTTGGAAGTTTTGGTTACGTTTGCTGACATTGGCTGTCGCTGTTAGTTGGTGTCAAGCGAACGCTGGCATCTTAAGGATTCGCCCTGTCGGCGTCAATCATCGGGTAAGCAACAAATCAGCTGCGCCTGTAGAGTTCCTTGATGATCAACGAGGCTAAGATGCAAAGAACGATGAAGGCGACAACCACGGCCAGAAGAATCGCTCCACCATTTACGGCTAGTACGACCATGCCACCATCCACGCCCTAAAGGCAGTTCGGTTCCGCGTTTTGCGTTTCGCGCCGCGCCAACATGTTATCCTTCGCGCGTGTTCGCAAGTCTCCTTGGCTCGATCTTTCGTCACCTGCCCGGGCCAGTGCGAAGACGTGTAGTCCGTATCGGTCAGAGACGCTTTACCGTGACCGCTGGCGCGTTCGTGTTCGATGAGAAAGGGCGCATTCTGCTGCTTGAACATGAGTTCCGTGCCGACAGCCGATGGGGAATCCCCGGTGGCTTTATCGACAAAAACGAACAGCCAAACGAGGCTCTGCGACGGGAATTGCGCGAAGAAATTTCTTTGGAAGTCACTGACGTCGAACTCTACTTCGCGCGCGCCCTGAAAAGGCCGCGCCAGGTCGAATTGTATTTCGCGTGCTCAGCGATTAATCAGCCAACTCCGAGCAGCTTTGAAATTCGCAAAGCGGAATGGTTCGACATTAGCGAACTTCCAGGTGAGCTTTCAAACGACCAGCGAAAAATTATTAAGCGCGCGCTCGATGTTAGAGAAAAGCGCAGGCGTTGATGTATGCTACCGCGCGAAAATTCATCACAACTTTTCAGGAGAAGAAAATGGCGACTCCGAGTGTCCAGCTAATTCCCTCGTCGGGCGAGGTCATGCAAATCCTTCGTAAGACTGGCGCTTTTCGCGAAGGTCATTTCGTTTATCCAAACGGCAAACATACCGCGCATTACTTTCAGATGCCTCTGGCTTTCCGGCTTTATGACACCGCCCGCGTGCTGGCGGTCGCGTTGAGCCGAAAGTTTCGCGTCGACCGCGATATCGCGAGCCAGCTACCAAAAGTCGCCGTCGTCAGTCCCAGTTCCGGGGGAATTCCCGTCGCGTTCGGCGTGCGCGAAGCACTCAGCGCTCAACAAATTTATTGGGCGGAGCAGATGGGCGGCAAGCGCTCGTTCCGCCAATACGTCGACCAGGGTGACATCCTGCCGTGCATCATCGTCGATGACATCATTCGCAGCGGCGCAGCAATTCAAGAGACCGTCGAGTTGGTGCGCGAGTTGGGCGCGCCGATCATCGGCTGCGGCGCCATCGTCCGCTTCACCTCCGCGCCGGATTCAGTCGACGGTGTTGCGATTAAGTCACTCGTGGAATTTGAAGAGCATTTTTACGACACCGGAAAAGACTGCGTCGAATGCAAGCACGGAGTAGCGGAAGAGCAGGTGCGTTTCTAAGTGGCTTCTCCAGATTATTCAAGGATCTTGCATGCGAGCCTCAGTACAATTGACGAGTACAATTCTCCTGTTCTCGATTACTTGTTCCCTGTATGGCCAGGCCGCGGCTTCGGATCAGACAAGATTAGATCATATCAAGCTGCAACTTAGAATGATTGGAGATTGTGCGGGCAGAACAGAGAAGGTTCAGTTCAAGCCCGACGATGAAGTCTGTGTTCAAGTCTTGGCGCTGAATTCTGGCCCGAATGCGGCAGCATTAATCTTCGCGGATTATTTCGTCGGATATGTGCCAGTGCTTTCCAAGAATGGGAAGTCTGTGGGTCATTCTGAAGCGATGCAAAAGAGATTAGCTGCTTCTGACGAACAGAAGAGACATTTTCTGGATCCGAACTGGCAAACCAAGGGAGGCATCATTAGTGCGAGGCTTCCAGCCAGCACGTTAACTGAAGCGGGGTTGATAATCCTGGACAGTTACTATGACCGGTTAGAACCAGGTATCTACGAAATCAAGGTGAAATATCGAGAACTCAATGGGGCTGAAATTGAGAGTGATCCCGTAATGTTTGAAGTTATTTCGTAGCGAAAGCGCAATCCGCAACTCTTACATTTCGTGTCTGTTCGCGAGCGCCTTGTCCATCGTTACTTCATCGACGTATTCAAGATCACTACCGACCGGCATTCCCATCGCTAAACGCGTAACGCGTAAGCCCAACGGCTTCAGCAGACGACTAATGTAGTTTGCCGTCGCTTCGCCTTCGGTGTTCGGGTTGGTGGCGAGGATCACTTCCTGGATCTGCACGCCGTCGTTGTTCTCCGGCTTCAAACGCAACAGCAAATTATCCAGACGAAGATCGCTCGGCCGAATGCCGCGAATCGGCGAAAGCGAGCCATGCAACACGTGATAAAGGCCTTTGTAGCTGCGCGTCTTTTCGACCGCGAGCAGGTCGTAGGGCTGTTCGATCACGCACAGCAGCGACCGATTCCGTGTAACTGAAGAACAGAAGCGGCAGGGATTTACGTCCGTAAGGTTGTTGCAAACGGAGCATTCGGTGATGCGCTCTTTAACTTCATGGAGCGCCGCGACCAGTCGTTCTACATCCGCCTTCGGCGAACGCAGGATGTGAAAGGCAAGCCTTTGCGCCGACTTCTGTCCGATGCTCGGCAGACGTTTGAATTCGTCTATTAGCTTCGTAACTGGCTCAGCGTAATCAAGCATGGCGGTTTCGGGTTTTGTGTTTCGAGTTTCGAGTTCGCCTTCGGCACCAGCGGCCTAACTCAGAACCCGAAACTCGAAACTCGAAACTAAAAGAGGTTACCCAATCCCGGCGGCAACATTGATCCCAGCTTGCTCTTCATCGCTTCGTTCACTTTGCGGTTCGCTTCGTTGACGGCGGCGATAATCATGTCCTGAAGCATTTCGACATCGTTCTCTTTCACGAGTTCCGGATCGACTCTCAATGAAATAACTTCGTGATCCCCTTTCATCGTGACGTTGACAACGCCACCACCCGCGGACGCATCCACACGTAGCTCGTCCATTTCGCGCGACATTTGTTCCTGCATCTGCTGCGCCTGCT